>Ga0154711_119_pt2 | contig 13520 bp, 17 predicted proteins | sample Rifle2008BG13ft_FD_105571 | JGI IMG/M metagenome (GOLD analysis project Ga0154711, IMG submission 105571) | Candidatus Bathyarchaeota archaeon RBG_13_60_20 | reverse complement strand
TACTGGCGGTGTCCGGCTTGCTCCACTCGAGCCTGTAGTCGTCGGTGACGCGTGGCCTCAGGAAGAGCCCCCTGATCTCCTCAACAGGATGGGGGAACACAGCGTCGTCGATGTGGGGGAGCGCGGCCTCCAGGCTCCCATGCTTCCTTATCAGCTTGAGGGCCGTCTTGGGCCCCACGCCCTTTACCCCATCGGGGTTGTAGTCGGTGCCCACGAGGATGCCCACGTCTATCAGCTGCTCCCTGGTGAGCCCCAGGTCCCTCGTCACCTTGTCCAGCTCGATGATCTCGGGCTCGATCTTCATGTAGACGTTCTTCCTGGGCAGCTTCCTGCGGCCCGTGACGCTCAGGTTTCTCAGGTGCCGCGGAGCGCCGTACAGCAGAGAATCGTAGTCCTGGCTGGCGGCGCCCCATGCATCGCCCCGGGCGGCCATGTAGGCCGTCTGAGCCTCCCCTTCGCCTGGAGCCTGGACCCACGGCACCCCCATGGCTGTGAGGAGCCTCTTGGCGTCCTCCACGATGTCTGTGGTGGCCACGACTGCCTGCTGCCCGTAGCGGCGGGCCCTCTCCTCGTCGCCCTCCTTCACTGCCTTCTCGTACTCAGCCCTAGCCTTCCGCCTTACCTGTCTCCTCTGGTCCAGGGTCTCCCTCTTGAAGCTGTGTGGCTCGCCGTCGAAGACGTACTCGATCTTCACGCCGGCCTCCATGAGGTTGCTGTTCCTGTAGATAAGGCCACTCAGGTGGCTGGTCACCCTCCCGGACTGGTCGCGAAGGGGCTCACCCTGCTTGCCCCTGATGATGGACAGGAACTGGTATAGTATGTTGTTGCCGTCGAAGGCTACTGCCCGCCCGGCCAAGTCCTCTATAGCCAGGCTCCGCGGCTGCACGATGTCGCCTAGCTGGACGCCCATGCACAGGCCACCTCAGGCTAGCTCTATCCGCCTCTTGCCCCTGGGTATCCTGTAGACCCTTATGAGGCCCTGGATCTCCATCTTCATGAGCATGGTGTCCAGCTCGCTCTCGTTCAGGCCCTCGTGGCGCTTCGACACGAACTTGAGGAGCTCGTCGAACTTGAGGGCGCCGTTGCGCTGAAGCTGCTCTATTATGGTCGTTGGCAACAGTTTCTCGTCCATCTGCTTCACCTACGCTATGTCTATGGGCGGCTTGCCCGTGTCCCTGAACCTCTTCTGGGTGTCCTGGTACCACTTGATCATCTCGGGAGTGATGCTGGGCGCCACCTCTGTCATGGCATTGTCGAAGTCCTTCAGCTGCACTTTGTCAGCCTCGGGGATCCTCCGCAGCGCGTACAGGCCCGCCTCTCTCACGACGGAGTCTATGTCCGCCCCGCTGTAGGAGTCCATCCTGCGTGCGAGGCTCTCCAGGACCACGTCCTCGGCCAGGGGCATGTCCTTAGTCTTGAGTTGCAGTATCTTGAGCCGTGCCCCCATGTCGGGCGGGGGCACGTAGACCCTCCTGTCGAACCTCCCCGGCCTTAGGACCGCCGGATCTATGATGTCGGGCCGGTTGGTGGCGGCCAGCACCACCACGTTCTGGAGGCTGAGGAGGCCGTCGATCTCGGTGAGGAGCTGGCTGATGACGCGCTCCGTTACGCGGCTGTCCGCCGATGACCCCCTCGAAGGGACCAGGGCGTCGAACTCGTCGAAGAAGACGATGCTTGGTGCCGCCATCCTCGCCTTCCTGAATATCTCCCTTATGGCTTTCTCTGACTCGCCCACCCACTTACTGAATATCTCTGGCCCCCTGACGCTTATGAAGTTGGCCTCCGACTCGTTGGCCACGGCCCTGGCCAGAAGCGTCTTCCCGCAGCCCGGGGGCCCGTGTAGAAGTATGCCTTTCGGGGGGTTGATCCCCATCTTCGTGAACACCTCGGGCTTCTTCAGCGGCCACTCCACGGCCTCCTTCAGGTTCTGTATGACCCCCTCAAGGCCGCCCACGTCGTCCCACGAGACGTTGGGCGTCTCCACGTAGACCTCCCTCATAGCTGTGGGGGTGACCTCCCTGAAGGCGTCCAGTATGTCGGTGTTGTTTACCTCCATCTGGTCCAGGACCTCGTGGGGTATCCTCTTCTCCTCCAGGTCGATCCGGGGCAGGTAGCGGCGCAGGGCCTTCATGGCGGCCTCCCTGCTCAGGGCCTCAAGGTCGGCCCCCGTGTACCCGTGGGTTATCTCGCCGATCTTTGGGAGGTTCACGTCTTCAGCGAGGGGCATACCCCTGGTGTGGATCTGCAGTATCTCCATCCTGCCGCCCCGGCTCGGGATGCCTATCTCGACCTCCCTGTCGAACCTGCCGGGCCTCCTCAGGGCCTCGTCGATGGCTTCAGGCCGGTTTGTGGCTCCGATGACTATGATGTGGCCGCGTCCCTTGAGGCCGTCCATAGACGCCAGGAGCTGGGCGACGACTCGGCGCTCCACCTCTCCGGTGACCTCGCTGCGCTTGGGGGCGATGGCGTCTATCTCGTCTATGAAGAGGATGCTGGGCGCGTTCTTCTCGGCGTCCTCGAACATCTTTCTCATCCTGGCCTCGGACTCGCCGTAGAACTTGCTCATGATCTCTGGGCCGTTGATGGCGTAGAAGTTGGCCTCCGACTCGCTGGCCACGGCCCTGGCCAGAAGCGTCTTACCGCAACCGGGGGGGCCATGGAGCAGGACACCCTTCGGCGGGTCAATGCCTAGGCGCTGGAAGATCTCCGGGTGCCTCAGAGGCAGCTCCACCATCTCCCTGATGCGCCTGATCTCCTCGTCCAGGCCGCCTATGTCCTCGTAGGTGGTCCTGCTGGGCATCTCCAGCTCGGGGACCGGCTCGCTCATGATGCTGATCTCCGTGGTAGGCGCGATCTTGACGATACCCGCAGGCCTGGTGTTCACCACCATGAAGGGTACGCTGTGACCAAGCATCATGATGAGGAGGGTGTCCCCCTTGGTGGCTGGCCTGTCGATGAGCCTGTCCTTCACGAACCTTATGAAGTCGTTGTCCACGCTGATCCTGATGTCCACGGGGGCCAGCTTCACGGACGAGGCGTACTCGGCCTCGGCCTTCTTCACGTTGACGAACTCGTTTATGGACACGCTGCAGTTCTTCCTGATGAACCCATCGACCCTTATGAGGCCCTGGCCCTGGTCCTCTGGGTAGGCGGGCCACGCCTTTGCCGCCGTAGCCTTCTTGCCGTCGATCTGAACCACGTCTCCCACGGTCACGCCCAGCGTCTTCATGGTGTCCGAGTCCATCCGCGCTATGCTTCTACCTACGTCTCTCTGCTGCTTGGCTTCTGCTACTTTCAGTTGGACGCTGCTCACAGGCTGTTCACCCTAAATATTCTATTCTCATGAAGGCGGTGATGGTTATAAAGATTTTAGAACGAGGGGCGACAAAGCGGGTTCCACGGGTTAAATAAACGGCCTTACTCCGGGACAAACATCCACAGCAGCTTGCTAGATTACTCCCGTCGACTCGGCTAGCTTTCTGGCCTTCCTCTTGTCCAGCTTCGCCTTGCTAAGGATCGTGTAACGTTCGGGTCTAATGGACTGAGCTATCGTCAGGGCCTCCACCACCGTGTCGGGGTCCAAGCCAAGCCCCTCAGCTGTCGTTGGGGCGCCTATGATCTGGAGGCTCTTCCTTATGGCCCTCCACTTCAGATTGTGAAGCTTGGCCATCATGATGACGCCCACGCCGCATTGCTCTCCGTGGAGAGCCGGTTTCTCAGCTATCTTATCAATGGCGTGGCTGAACAGGTGGGCGGAGCCGCTCGTCGGCTTACTGCTCCCGGCTATGCTCATTGCTACCCCGCAGCTCACCAGGGCCTCCAGCACGGTCCTGATGCCCTCCTGCGTCCTCTCCTTAATCAGGGGTGCCTCCCTCATGACGTGCTCCGAGCCCATGAGGCTCAAGCTGCCCGCGTATCCCCCGTAGTAGTCGCCGTTCTCGTCGTGGGCGAGCCGCCAGTCCCTGACCTCCGTGGCCTTGGAGATAATGTCTCCACAGCCAGCGGCTGTGAACCTGTAAGGCGACTCCGCGATGATCTTGCTGTCCATGATCACGGCTATGGGCGATGACGCCCTCACCGTGTAGGGTCTGCCCATGCCCTTCACTGAGGCCAGGCTGCTGGCTATGCCGTCGTGGCTGGCCACGGTGGGTACGCTAATGAAAGACCTGCTCGTCTTGAAGGCGCTGAGCTTGGCTACATCGATGTTCCTCCCCCCACCCACGCCCAGTATCGCGTGGGCATCTATCTCCTCCGCCTTCTCCACAACTTTTCCTACAGTGTCCAGAGTAGCGTCTTCCACGAAGATGCACTCGGTGTCGAGCCCACCCTCTTCAAGGTGTTTCTGAGCTTTTTCCCCCGCGACGTTGTATGTAGTCTTCCCCGTGACTATCAAAGCTGTCTTGAATCCCAGCTCCTGGCAGACGGGGATCAGTTTGTCCAGCACCGACTCTCCTACGAGCACGATCCTCGGAAGATCGATCCTGTGGATCGGGTGCCTCTGCTCAGGACTAGTCAACACGCACTCAGACCTATCCTCGAATACCGTTTATTCAGGTTGGCACATACATATGTCTTTGCCTGATCAGGAAACCTTATAAAATGGGCACCTTTTTAACTTACTTGGTCTTCCTTTCTAGGATACCTATCTCTTAGTAGTTTGTTTAGGAGAGATATCGATGTCTGCAGAAACAAGGATACTGAAGGGAACCACGACCATAGGAGTCGTGTGCAAGGACGGGGTAATACTCGGCACAGACACCAGGGCTACGATGGGCACTTACGTCGCGAGTAAGCATGCGAAGAAGGTTTACCAGATCACGGATAACCTGGCCATGACCATAGCCGGTGGCGTGGCCGTCGCCCAGAAGGTCGTTGAGATACTGAAGGTGAACTCCCGGCTCTACGAGCTTGAGAAGAACAGGCCCATACCTGTCAAATCGGCCGCGAGGCTTGTATCGAACCTCCTCTTCCAGAACCGTGAGGTGGGTATGCCCCTGCCCATGCAGGCTTTGGTGGGCGGCTTCGATGAGACCGGCCCGCATGTGTTCAACCTTGACCCCTACGGGAGCCTCATCGAGGAGAAGATGGTGTCCACAGGCTCGGGCTCTCCCTTCGCCTACGGCGTGCTGGAGACCGAGTTCAGCGAGGACAGCTCCATCCAGGAGATGCTGCCGGTTGTGGTGAGGGCCGTCGACGCCGCCATGAAGCGGGACGTCGCCAGCGGGGACGGCTTCGACGTGGTCGTCATCGATAGCTCTGGCTTCCGGGAGCTCACGCTGGAAGAGAAGCAGAGAGTATTGGTTAACTGAGTTCGGTTCAGATGGATAGCACACAGGGCTTAACTTACTCCGAGATAAGGCAGGCGATACTAGACAAGATACCGCCCGAGGTCGGAATAACCAGGATAGAGTTCGAGGGCCCCCGGCTGGCCATATACTGCTACAAGCCCGAGATACTGCAGGAGAGCAGCCACATTGTGGGCGAGATAGCGGGCATCATAAAGAAGCGGATAGTGGTGCGCAGCGACCCCTCGGTCAGGATGCCCGAGCTTCAGTCGGAGAACATCATTAGGGAGGCCCTGCAGGAGGCGGGCCTCGTACAGGCGTACTTCGACCCGGCCCTCGGGGAGGTGGTCCTAGAGGTGGAGAAGCCGGGCGTAGCCATAGGGAAGAACGGGTCAAATGTACTGGACATCGTGCAGAAGACCCACTGGAGCCCCAACTTTGTCAGGTCGCCCCCCATACCCAGCATGACTATAAAGCAGATCAGGGGTTTCCTCTACAGCAAGAGCAAGGAGAGGGAGAAGGTTCTCAGGGAGACTGGCGAGTCCATCTTCCGCCCCATATACCAGCAGGCTGGGGATGTCCGGGTCACGTTCCTCGGCAGCAGCAGGCAGGTGGGCCGCTCAGCCATCCTGGTGAAGACCAGGGAGAGCGAGATCCTCATGGACTGCGGTATTAACCCTGGGAGCAGGACGCCCATCCAGTCCTACCCCAGGCTGGACGTGGAGGAGTTCGACTTGGGCCGCCTGGACGCCGTGGTGGTCACACACGCCCACTTGGACCACTGCGGGTTCCTCCCCTACCTCTACAAGTACGGCTACAACGGACCCGTGTACTGCAGCGAGCCCACGGCAATGGTCATGGCGCTCCTACAGAGCGATTACCTCGACGTCACCATGAAGGAGGGCAAGGTGCCTCCGTACAGCCCCGAGGACATCTTCGAGGTCATACTTCACACCATCCCCCTCGCATACGGGGAGGTGACGGACGTGTCCCCGGACATCAGGCTCACGCTCCACAACGCGGGCCACATACTGGGGTCGAGCCTGGCCCACCTGCACATAGGCAAGGGCCTGCACAACATCGTGTACACGGGTGACTTCAAGTTCGGGCCCACGGCTCTGCTCCAGCCGGCCTCCACCTACTTCCCCAGGGTGGAGACCCTCATCATGGAGTCGACCTACGGGGCCCCGGAGAACAACACCCCCAGCAGAGACGAGACAGAGGGGGAGTTCGTGGGCATAGTCAACCACATACTGAAGCAGGGAAAGGTGCTCATCCCGGTCCCGGCCGTCGGCAGAGCCCAGGAGATACTCATGGTCATCAACAAGTACATGGAGCAGGGCGACCTCCTGGAGGCACCAGTCTACATCGAGGGCATGATAAGCGAGGCCACGGGCATCCACACGGCGTACCCCAACTACCTGAGCCACGAGATAAGGGACCAGATCCTCACGGAGGGCATGAACCCCTTCGAGAGCGACTACTTCACCGTTGTGAAGCAGCACGACAGCCGTGACGAAATCACCACCGGCGGCCCCTGCATAATCATGGCGACGGCCGGCATGATGGAGGGCGGCCCGGTCCTGGAGTACTTCAAGAGGCTCGCTCCGGACAGGGAGAACGGACTTATCTTCGTAAGCTACCAGGTCTCAGGAACCCTTGGGCAGCGCATCCAGTCGGGCATGGCGTCGGCCCAGGTGTACAACCAGGACGGGAAGATGGAGGTCATCAACATCGACATGAGCACCCACACCGTCCAGGGTTTCAGCGGCCACAGCGACCGCAGGCAGCTGGTGAACTACGTTAAGCGCCTAAAGCCTCAGCCGAAGAAGGTCTTCATGGTCCACGGCGAGGAGTCAAAGTGCGACAACATGGCGCGGACGGTGTCCAAGATGCGTGGTGTGAGGGGGTACGCGCCGAGGCTGCTGGACACGTTCAGCCTGGCCTAGGGCCTACTCCTTGCCGCGCCAGATCCTCACGTTCTTGGGGGTGATGATGACCCGCTCCTCGCCGAGCCGGGCTATGTCCCCCTCGTTGCTCTGGGCGTACTCGTTGAGCTCGTTGATCCCCCGCTTAACGTCCTCTATGTTGTGCTTGGCGAGGGGGGCCACGTTGCAGATGACGATGTTGCCCGCCCGCACCTCTGCCTTGATGACGTCTATGTCCTCGTAGGCTCTGAGGGGTATTGCCTTGATGTAGCGGGTGCCGGAGAGTTCGCCGTTCTCGTCGGCCTTGCCTACGAGTCGGTCGAGCATGCCCTTCATCTGGTCTCAGCCTCTGTGAATTCATTATATGTTTAGTGGAGGAGGTATAGATGTTTTTGCCCCGGGGGCTTATATTTTTTTGTTTGGGGGCACGGGTGGCAGGCTCAAATGGGTGGGGCTGATGCTTTTATAGCGAGGCCCGCACCTAGTCTTGGTACCCATGCTATTCCTCTCAGACGGCGACGTAGCGAAGCTCATCACCATGGAGGAGACGGTGGACACGGTGGAGGAGGCGTTCAAGGAGCACGCCGAGGGCAGAGTAGTGATGCCCCCGCGGTCAACCATCATGGTGCCAAGGTACAACGGCAGCATCAGCTTCATGCCCAGCTACCTCACGGGGCTGGACGCCCAGGCTACGAAGATCATAAGCATATACCCTGACAACAGGGGGAAGGGGCTCCCCACCACAGCTGCGTGGCTCGTGGTGAACGATCCAAGGACGGGGGCCGTTAAGGCGTTCATGGATGCCACCTACCTCACCGCCATGAGGACCGGCGCCATCACGGGCGTCGCGGCCAGGTACCTCGCCCCCGAGGACGCGTCCACCGTGGCTATATTCGGGGCGGGCGTGCAGGGGCGGACCCAGACGTGGGCCGCCTGCACCGTACGCGACATAGAGAGGGTCTACATCTACGATATCTACCCGGATGCCCGGAGACGGTTCGCGGAGGAGATGTCGGCGATGCTGGGCGTAGAGGTTAAACCAGCCTCGACAGGCGAGGAGGCTTGCAGGGACGCCGACATTGTGCTGACGGCAACAACCAGCAGCGTCCCCGTTGTCAGCCGGAAGTGGCTGAAGGACCGGGTTCACGTCAGCGCCATAGGGGCCTTCTACCCCGACTGGAGGGAGCTGGACACCGCGACGGTGGTCGAGTCCAAGCTGGTCATAGACGACAGGGAAGGCATAATGCTGGAGGCTGGAGACGTGCTCATTCCCATCAGGGAGGGGGCCATCACCGAGGACCACATATACGCGGAGCTCAAGGAGCTGGTCTCAGGCCGGAAGAAGGGAAGGACGCCTGAGGACGGAATCACGGTGTTCAAGTCGGTTGGCATAGCCATACAGGACAGCAGCGTCGCTAACCTGGTCCTTAGAAAGCTGGGCGCGTAGGTTGCGTGCCTGACCCTCACTGTTTTATTCCTCCTTCCGCAATTATCTCAGATCCAAGGTTTCGAGGTGTTTGGCGACGGTTAAGAGGTTCAGCGTGGCAATAGACGAGGACAAGTGCAAGGGCTGCCTCATCTGTGTCCACATGTGCAACACCCGAGGGGGGAAGATATTGAAGGAGTCGGATAAGAAGACAGCCCTGGGCGGCACCAAGCCCATACCCGAGGGGGACTGCATCGGCTGCAGGTGGTGCGAGCTTTACTGCCCGGACTTCGCTGTCAACGTGGAGGAACAAGGCGATGCTTGAACCCGGCAGGCACCTGACTCTGGGGAACGTGGCCTGCGCGGAGGGAGCGCTGCGGGCGGGGTGCAGGTTCTTCGCGGGCTACCCGATCACCCCGGCCAGCGAGATCAGCCACCACCTTTCAGCTGAGCTGCCCAAGGTGGGGGGCGTGTTCCTGCAGATGGAGGACGAGATAGCCAGCATGTCCAGCGTCATAGGCGCCTCCTGGGCCGGAGCCAAGGCCATGACCGCGACGAGCGGCCCCGGGTACAGCCTCATGCAGGAGAACATAGGGTACGCGCACATGACGGAGACGCCCCTGGTAGTGGTGAACGTGCAGCGCAGCGGCCCCTCCACGGGTCAGTCCACCGACCCGAGCCAGCAGGACATCTACCAGGCCAGGTACGGTGCCCACGGCGACTACGAGGTGATAGCCATAAGCCCCTGGAGCGTCCAGGAGATGTTCGACCTCACGGTCAGGGCGTTCAACCTTGCCGAGGCCTACAGGACTCCGGTGATGCTGATGAGCGACGGGCTCGTGGCACATATACAGGAGAAGCTGGTCGTCCCCGAAAAAGTGGAGGTTGTAGACAGGCGCAAGCCGACCAGCAAGAGCAGTACGCCGTGGGGAACGGACGACCCCAGCCTGGTCCCGGAGATGCCAGCCTTCGGGGAGGGCCACAGGCTCCTCGTCACGGGCAGTACCCACAGGCCCGACGGTATGAGGATCGTCACCCCGCAGTACCACCAGATGACGGTCTACAGGATCAGGGACAAGATACTGAACGCCGAGCCCAAGATCAGGGACATCCACAGGGTCCAGATGGAGGACGCGGAGGTGGCGGTCCTGAGCTTCGGCGCTAGCGCCCGACCCAGCTTGGAGGCCGTCAACCAGGCCCGCGGGGAGGGCATCAAGGCGGGCCTATTCAGGCTCAAGACCATCTGGCCCTTCCCCGAGGAGGATGTCTCGGCGCTAGCCGACCAGGTGGACGCCGTCATCGTCGTCGAGATGAACTTCGGTAAGCTCGTCAGGGAGGTGGAGAGGGTGGCCTGCGGAAGGACCAAGGTGGTCTCGCTTGGCAAGATCGGGGGGCAGCTTCACATGGCTCGTGAGGTCCTGGAGGCGATAAGGGGGGCTGCGGCTTGAAGAGCCTCTACTACTACAGGGACCGGTACGTGAGGGCACAGCCCACGGCTTTCTGCCCGGGCTGCGGCGGCGGCATCATCCTCCAGTGCTTCCTGAGGGCCATAGACGACCTGGGCATCGACAAGGACAGGATACTAGCTGTGTCAGGCATCGGGTGCAGCGCCTGGATACCGAGCCCCTACTTCGACGGCGACACCCTGCACACGACCCACGGCCGGGCCATCGCCTTCGCCACGGGGGCAAAGGCGTTCAACCCTGACCTCACCACGGTGGTGTTCACGGGGGACGGCGACGGCGCGGGCATCGGCGGCAACCACCTCATACACGCCGCGCGGCGCAACATCGACCTCAAGGTGTTCCTAGTGAACAACTTCAGCTACGCCATGACCGGCGGCCAGATCGCCCCCACGACGCTCCACGGGGAGACCACGGTGACCAGCCCCTACGGGAACCCTGAGAGTCCCTTCGACATAACCCAGCTTGTAAAGGCGGCGGGGGCCACCTACGTGGCCAAGTGGAGCACCTACCACGTCGTGGAGCTCACCAACGCCATGAAGGAGGCCCTGCAGCACAAAGGCTTCTCCTTCATAGAGATACTGAGCCAGTGCCCGACGCAGCAGAGGCGCGTGTTCAACCTCCGAGGAGCCCTTGAGAGCCTTCCTCCGAGAATCCTCGAGATGTTCGGCGAGAGCACCTACGTCAGGGGCCGCCCGGGCAAGACAGGCTACCTATACGCGGTTCCTAAGGGCGACGTGAAGGAGACGCTCATTCAGGCGGAGGCGCTGGAAGGCGTCAAGGCAAGAATAGTCGACCACATAGGCTTCGGCCAGGTCGTGAGGGTGGAGACCAAGCAACCTGAGGTCACAAGGGAGAAGCTGGGCGGATTGAGCTCGGTGGGCGGCGTCGCGGACCACCTGGAGAAGAAGATCGAGGTGGGTCTATTCGAGAGGTCCGAGCGCCCGGAGTTCACCGAGAGCCTCCGGGCCATCATGAGGAAGGCGAAGGGTGAGTAGCGTGCAGCAGAACATACTGATAAGCGGGACAGGCGGCCAGGGCGTATTAGCCGCGGGCGAGTTCCTCAGCGACGCCCTCTTCAGGAAGGGCTACGAGGTCATGTTCGGCCGCAGCTACGGGGCCGAGGCCCGGGGCGGGAGCTGCCGCAGCGAGGTCATGGTCAGTGACTCGGAGATCAACGACCTACAGTTCGAGCACAGCGACGTGCTTCTCGCCCTGAGCTTGCCCGCCTTCAAGAAGTTCGTGGGTGTGGCCAAGCCGGGCAGCCTGATCTTGGTTGACTCGGAGGTCATGGAGGAAGCCGGGAGGGTCAGGGGCGACGTGGAGATGATGGGGGTACCCGCCCGCCAGATATCCCTGCGCCTGGGTAACCCCATCGTGGCCAACATGGTGCTCCTCGGGGCGCTTGCGAGGCGCAGCGAGACCGTGAACCTGGAGCTCCTCAAGGACGCCGTCCGGGCGAACATGCGGCCCAGCATGCAGGAGATTAACCTCCGTGCCCTGGACGAGGGCTACGGCTCTGTCTAGGGTGACCGCCACGAGCAGGACCTATCCCGCGCGCCCCATTCCGGGGGTGGCAGGGATGATCATCCACCGAGGAAGCATACTGCTGAGTGTGAGGGGCAAACCGCCCTCCGAGGGCAAGTGGGGGCTCCCGGGCGGGGCCGTGGAGGTGGGTGAGACTTTGGAGGAGGCCTTGGTCCGAGAGGTGGCCGAGGAGACGGGTGTGGCCGTCAGGCCCCTGAAACTAGTTGCTGTCCTTGACAGCGTCGCAAGGGACGACGCGGGCAGGGTCAAGTACCATTACATTCTGTTCGAGTACCTCTGCGAGTACATGGGGGGCGAGGTCCACCCAAGCTCGGATGCGCCGGACGCCCGCTGGGTGCCGCTGAGCGGCCTCGACTCGGTGGACATGATGCCCGCGACCAGAAGGTTCGTGGAGAAGGTGCTGAGGCAGGAGTGGTATTTACCATATGGTTAAATACTACAGTCCGAATCTACCATTCGGTAAGTATTATGGTTGGAACTAAGGTTGACGTTGAACTCGACTGCAAGGGCATGTACTGCCCCATCCCCATAGTGCAGCTCAAGAAGGCGACAAAGGTCATGAAGCCAGGGCAGGTCCTCAGGCTCATGGCCACGGACCCGGGCAGCGTAAGGGACATCCCAGCGTGGGCCAGCAAGACGGGTAACAGGCTCGTGGATACCTCCGAGAACTCTGGCGTCTACTCGTTCCTCATAGAGGTGAGCTAGGTGAGCGAGAAACCGAAGAAGATGGCTATAATCGTCCACAGCGGCACCCTGGACAAGCTGTACCCCGTGTTCATGCTGAGTAGCACCGGGGGCGCCATGGACGCCGAGGTGCACCTGTTCTTCACCTTCTGGGGCCTCAACGCCCTGAAGAAGGGGGGCCTGGACTCTGCCAAGCTACCCGGCATCATGAGCGTCGGCACAGGCATGATGAAGGACAAGATCAAGAAGGTGGGCACGCCGACCCTGACCGAGCTCCTCGCCATGAGCAGGAGCACCGGGAACGTTAAGATATACGCGTGCAGCACGACGATGGCGATCATGGACGTCAAGAAGGATGACCTCATCCCCGAGGTGGATGAGATCGTGGGTGCAGCAACCTTCCTGGACATAGCCATGGACGCCGACGTCCAGCTCTTCATATAGGTGAGCCCGGTGGGCAGGATGCTCATACTCCTCTGCGAGTCCCCGTTCCAGCACGAGGCCGTAGACAACGCACTGGAGATCACCAGGGCAGCCCTGGCTAAAGGACACCAAGTGGACGTCTACCTGATGATGGATGGCGTCTACAACCCGTTGAAGAGCCAGAGCGGAGAGCCCTTCCAAGTGGACTCCGTGAGCCGCAAGATCAGGGAGCTGATGGAGTCGGGCGCCAAGTTCAGCGGCTGCAGGGTATGTATGGAGCTCAGGGGCGTATCTGAGAAGGACATCCCCGAGGGCATGGACATCGGCGGCATATTCGACCTGAGCGAGTCGCTGGCGGAGGCTGACGCCGTGATCAGCTTCACGGGGGCGGGCTAGATGGCAGAGAAAAAGACACTCATCGTAATCAGATCACGGCCCTTCACCAGCCTCAACTACTATGAGGCGCTTAGGACGGCGGCCGGCCTCTGGGAGCACGAGGTGAAGGTTGTGTGGATGGGCGACGGGGTCTACGCTGCACTGGACGGCGTGGACAAGACCCTGACGGGCAAGCTCCTGGCCGACATGCCAGACCTGGATGTAGAGATGCATGTAGACTCGGAGTCCCTGAGGGCCAAAGGGCTGGCCGACGCCGACCTGGTGGAGGGCGCAGTGAGGGCGGACAGGGAGAAGATAGCTTGGCTCCTCGGCTGGGCCGAGGTCAGCCTCGTGTTCTAGGTGGTGCCATGAGCAAGCTAGTGCTGTT
>Ga0154711_157_pt1 | contig 13754 bp, 15 predicted proteins | sample Rifle2008BG13ft_FD_105571 | JGI IMG/M metagenome (GOLD analysis project Ga0154711, IMG submission 105571) | Candidatus Bathyarchaeota archaeon RBG_13_60_20 | reverse complement strand
GCCCGACGTCAGGGTGCCCCCGGAGAAGCAGCTCCTGGACGGCGTGTCCGGCATATGGGTTTCCAGGAAGGCCAACGGTGCGTGGGGCGAGGCCACGATGGTCCCGCTGGGCACAGGCGACTTGCACCTTGACGGGGCGGCCTACGCCTCCGAGGACGAGCTCTGGTTCTGCTCGGCCCGCGTCGGCAACTACAGGAGCATCGACTTCTGGGTATCCGACATAGCCGAGGACGGGTACACCAACATCAGGAACGTGGGCGAGGAACTCAACGCGGAGGTCATGGTCGGTGAGCTCCACATCACCGCCGACGGCGGCAGGATGTACTACCACTCCGAGAGGGAGGGGGGCCTGGGCGGCATGGACCTCTGGTACATCGACCGGGAGGGAGACGGCTGGGGCGAGCCCGTGAACGTGGCCGAGGTGAACAGCCCGGACAGCGAGGGATGGCCCTTCGTGTCCCTGGACGGCGAGGAGCTCTGGATCACCAGGTGGTACATGGGGACGCCCGGCATATTCAGGTCCAAGCTCGTGGGCGGTGCGTGGAGCGAGCCCCAGCTCATCCTCGGCACATTCGCCGGGGAGCCCACACTTGACACCGCGGGCAACGTCTACTTCGTCCACCACTTCTTCGAGGACGGCCAGATGATCGAGGCCGACATATACGTCGCCTACAGGAAGCCGGCGGTGGAGCCCACCGACGACATCGAGCCCCATGACGGGTTCCTGCTGGGGGTTCTCCCCAACCCGGCCGAGGGCCAGAGCTTCGAAGACGCCTACCGCGAGGCGTCGGAGTTCACCGACCTGGTCCCCGTGTGGGGCAGGCCCTCCGCCTTCTACGAGATGCCCGAGGAGCTCGGCGGCGAGTGGGGCAGCGTCTTCGTGGACCAGCTGACCAGGGGCAACGGGATGTCGCCCCTCATCCACCTCAGCTTCATGGACCAGGGCTTGACACTGAAGTCTCCGCCTGGCATCGCGAACCCTTCTCTTAGCGACCCGGAGTGGAGGCGGGCCTACAAGAGGGCCGCCGTGGAAGCCGTAGAGGCCGCCCGGCCCAGGTACCTGTCCGTGGGCAACGAGGTGAACAGGTGGCTGGAGGCCCACGGCATGGAAGGCCCCAACGGGTTCGCCCACTGGGTGACGCTCTACGAGGAGATATACGACGAGGTCAAGGAGCTGAGCCCAGGCACCAAGGTGTTCTGCACCTTCAGCAGGGAGATAGTCTCGGAGAACCGCGAGGCAGACATGGGCTTCCTCTCCCTCTTCGACCCGGACAAGATGGACTTGCTCGCCTTCACCAGCTACCCTCACAGCGTCAATGGCGTGAACAGGCCCCAGGACATCCCCCGCGAGTACTACTCGGGGGCAGCCTCCATGTTGCCCGGCAGGCCTGTGGCCTTCACGGAGGTCGCGTGGCCGTCCCACCCGTCATTCGGTAGCGAGGCGGCCCAGGCCGAGTTCATCCGGATGATCCCCGGCCTCGTCGAGGGGCTCGACGTTGAGTTCGTCATGTGGCCTTGGCTCCACGACCTCGGGGAGGGAGACTACACCGGCCTGGTGACCGCGGGGGGCGTGGAAAAGATGGGGCTAGCCGAGTGGGTGGCCATTCGCTCAACTAGCTGAGAGGCCAGGCTGCCTCTGGGAGTCCCAGGGGCTCGGGCTTCACGAGCCATCCGCGCCGCAAACATTAATAGCGTCGACCCCACCCCTGATAGGGAAGTGGTGATTTTGAGCCGCCAATTCGATTAACCGGGAGCCGCATAACTTCTCTGGGCAGGCTCCTGAACAGATCTTTGAACGAGAACCAGGTTCTGATCCTCTCGACAGTGGAGAACAGGATCGATAGAATAACCCGCATCCTCATGGAGCTATCGGAGAGCCGTGGGGTCCCCTACTCCACGCTCAAGTTCAACGCAAAGGTGCTGAAGGAGCTGGAGCTCCTGGACTACGGCACGGCCGCGGACCCCGTGGACGTGAGGCTGACCGACTCCGGCAGGCTCGTGCTGACGATCCTCAGGGAGGGCGCGGGAGTGGAGGGCGCTGCCTGGGAGGCGGTGGCGGTGGAGGCGCACAGCGATGTTTGAGGAACCGAACCTACGACGATCCCTTCAACGGGCTACATGAACCGGCTCAGGGGGACGGCTCTCGGCCCGGGCTCATCAAGGTCCACCTCGAAGGGGGCGAGGACGCTGCGGCCCGCCTCCCTGACCAGCTCCACGTACTTCTCGGCGTCCACCTTGCCGCCGTAGCCGCCGGGCCTCACCCTCCTGAACCTGTTGCCGTGGCCCGCGTCCGCGTAGACGTAGTCCACCTGTGTCCGGGCGCCCATCCTCATCCTCTGCATCTCCAGGGCCTCCGCGGCGGCCACGTGTGGCAGCTTGGCCCTGTACTCGGAGGGGCGGCCCCTGAGGACGGTGGAGGACCAGAGCTGCTCCTCGGGGACCTGGCGGCGCCTCAGCCTCCTGCACGCGTCCTCTATCACCTGGACGGCGGCGTCCACGCCCGCGGTGCACACCTCCCCCACAGTGCCGGGGCCCAGCAGCGCCTCGACGGCTCGCCTCTGAACCTCGGCCACGTAGGGCGGCGTGTTGCTGCGCCTCAGCTCTATGCCCCTGTGGACGTGCCTGTCCTCCACGGTCCTGCCGTAGTACCTGTTGGCGGCGCCCGTCCGCTCCTCGCCCTTCTGGGGCAGGAGCACCAGGTACCTGAACACCTTGTCCACTGCCATGGAGAGGCCGGTGTGGGCCGATATCTCGTCAGCCAGCGCCTGGTAGTCGCCGGGGTCGGCGCCGGGGCGCTTGAGGAACAGGCTGTCGTTGTTGCCGTAGAGGGTCCGGTAGCCGCGGCGCCTGGCTATGTTCATGCTCTCCACCAGGGTCTCTCGGGCGACCCGGTTTATCTCCATGAAGGTGTCGAAGTTGCCGAACCTGTTGGCCCAGCAGCCGCTGTACCCGTAGGTGCAGAACAGGACGGCCTTGAGGGCCTCCTGCCTGCCCTCGCACCAGCGCCACGCCTGGGAGCCCTCCTCCAGGCCCCGGCGCGTGTGCTTGAAGTGGAGGCGCCGCTCGAGGGCCTCCCTGGTGAAGTCCACGATGAAACCCTTGCCGGCGCTTCCCCTTATGGTCTCGTAGCTGATGTTGCGGGTCACCATGAGGCTGGGGAACATGCTCTCGAAGTCCAGGACGCCCACGTTCTCGTGGAGGCCCACGTCCGGCGTCAGTATGAGGCCCCCGTGGTCCAGGTGAGCCATCTCCCGGAGGGTCATGACGGGCTGGAAGCCCCCGGACCTAGGTATTAGCACGCCGCGGGCGCGGGCCTCGTAGCACTGCCTGCTCTCTATGGCGCGGCCCGAGCCCCAGTCCGCGGAGGCCTGGGGGTCCTCTCGGTTGTACTGGACCCTCTCGGCTATCCCGGCGAGGCCCAAGGCCTCGTAGGTGTGGGGCTGGACGTGGACCCTGCCCTTCCAGAGGTGGGCCTCCCCGTCCTTGACGGCGCCGAACCTGGGGAGCCCGTTGGCCCTGCAGTACCCCTGGGCATCCGAGAGGTCCCGGGTGGTGCACACGACGACATCGGGGTCCGCCTCGTCCAGGGAGCCGAGGAGCTCCCCCACGGGAACGAGGGTGGGCGGCGCCTCGCAGTGGTCCTCGTCCTCATGGACGCAGAGCGCGTCGCCGGTGCTCCACCTGATCTCGAACCGTAGGACCCTGAGGGGGGGCGGCGCGGGGTCCAGGTCCGGGGGGCGGGCCGCCACCGTCTTCACGCGGCCCCTGGGGCCCACTGTGGCGGTGAGTCGGCCCATGGGGATGAGGCGCCGGCTGCACAGGTAGCGCTGGGCGTGGGTTAGGTCCACGTCGTAGACGGCCTCCACGAGGGGGCTGGCCTCCAGCCTGGAGACGACCCGTCGGTAGGCCTCCACGGAGTCCACCTGGACCCTGAGGACGGTCTTGATCTCCATGCCCTTGATGGACGAGACGCGGCGCTCCAGGGACACGTCCCTCAGGTCGTCCTTCTCCTCCAGGAGGTACGCGAGGTGCTCGGCCTCTATGCCCCGCGGCTCCAGGTAGAGGTCAGGCCTGTACGAGTCGATGAGCCTGACGCGGCCGCGGCCCTGCTCCTTGACCCAGAGGAGGGCCCTGCAGCCGGCGACCTGGACCCCCAGGAGCCACCCGTCAACGGTCCCCACGCCCAGGCTCCTCCAGCCGCGCCCTGAGCTCCATGAGCAGCCGCCTGTTGTCCACCGCTGCTGTCAAGAGGAGCAGGTCCAGCGAGGAGAGGACCTCCGAGTTTATCATGGCGCCCATCTCCACGGACCAGGCGGGCCAGAGCTCGTCGAAGGCGTCCTGCATCAGGCTGTCCTTCAGGGCGGCCCTGTACTTGCCGTCCAGCTGGGCCATGGCCTCCTGGAGCCTGGTCCTCATGGAGCCGCTCATCACCCGCCCCACGCGTACTCCTCCTCCAGGTAGCTGATCCTCCTCCCCGTGAGGGCCGACTCGGGGTGCTTCACCAAGTGCGCCGAGACGCGGCCGTCCCTGAGGGGCCTCATGTACACGATGACGGTGGCCGCGTGCCTCAGGTAGGCGCCTCCCTCCGGCGGGGGCACTAGGCCCCTACCGGCCGGGCGGCACGTCGCGGCCAGGGCGGCCCCCCTCTCGCAGCACAGCTGCTTGAGCCCGGAGACGACGCCCGTGAACTCGGCGGGGTCCTCGAACCTGACGGCGTCCGCGCCGTGGAACAGCTTGGCTATCTGCTGGACTGCGACCAGGGTCACGTCGCCGGCGTCCCCCAGTACACCCTCCACCAGGGCGGGGACCCGGATGAGCTGCCTCTCCGAGAAGGCGTACACCATGTGGACCCTAGAGAGGCACTGGTCCACGTCCAGCCCGGTCCCGGTGAACAGGGACAGGAGGTAGTCCAGGTCCACCATGGTGCGGGAGCGCCGGTAGTTGCCGCAGAGGACGTAGACCGCCTCCCGGCAGGGGCCCGCCCTTACGGCCTCGAAGACCATCCTGTGGACGAGCCTGTCCAGCTCGTCCTCTCCCCCGGGCCCGTAGAACAAGTAGAAGCCGCCCGGCTCGACGCCGCCCACGAGGGAGTCCAGGGGCCCGCTGCCCGTGGTGAGCGCCTCCGCCCCTCTGCGCCTCTCCATCACGGCCAGGGCGGTCTCGAAGTCTTCCCGGAGGCTCCGCCCAGGCGGGGAGGGTGGTCTCATGTCGAGTCAAACCAGGGCCGGCCCCGTTTTTAAGGGGACCGCAGCGCCGTGGAGGTGGGGGAACAGTGAAAATAGGGCCCCGGGCTAGCGTTCAGTGCCGCCCCGCCCGGCGTCGCTTCAATATCGTCCTGACCCTACCAGTGATAAAAGAACATTTATAGTTTATATGCAAGTAAATATTTATGTTAAACGTCTCGGTGATCGGCTGCGGAGTCTGGGGCAGGAACCACGTCCGCATCTTCTCTGACATGCCAAACGTCAAGTTATCAGCCGTCGTGGACATCGACGAGGGGTCCGCCCGATTCGTATCCCAGAGGCACCATGTCAGGCACTGCGTTGACCCCAGGGCCGTCTTCGAGGACCCAGCCGTGGACGCCGTGACGATCTGCACCCCGACGGTGACCCACGCGAGCCTCGCGTTGCAGGCCATAGAGGCCGGGAAACACGTCCTTGTGGAGAAGCCGATGACCGACAACATCGGGGAGGCCGTTGCGCTCATCAAGGCTGCCGAGCGGCGCGGCGTCCACCTGGCAGTCGGCTTCATCGAGCGATTCAACCCCGCCGTTAAGGAGGCTATAAGAATGATCGACGGCGGGGCCATCGGCGAGGTCATACTCGCCCACACTAAGCGCGTGAGCCGGTGGCCGGTCAGGATAGGGGACGTCGGGGTGGTCAAGGACCTGGCCATACACGACATCGACATAGTGAACAGGCTGTTCGGCGTGGAGGCCAAGACCATATTCTCCAACGCGGGGAGCATTCAGCACGGCTTCGAGGACTACGCCAACATAGTGATGTGCTTCCCCCGGAACCGGGGCGCCTTCATAGAGACCAACTGGCTGACACCCAGGAAGATCAGGAACCTGACCATAACGGGCACCGAGGGCATAATCAACGTGGAGTACATAAGCCAGACAGTCAGCGTTGAGAATGCCGACCACATCTACCAGCCCTTCATCGAAGGTGCCGAGCCCCTGAGGCTGGAGCTGGAAAGCTTCGCCCGCTCCATAGCCGAGGACACGACCCCCGAGGTCACCGGCCTGGACGGCCTCAGGGCGCTTAAGGTGTGCGAGGCGGCCATAGAGTCGGCGCGCCTGGGGAAGCCCGTGGCCAACGGCCACGACCACTACCACGCCGTGGAGATGCTGGAAGAAAGGTGACCCCAATGCGGCTGGTCGTCGTGGGGATGGGCTACGTGGGGGCGCCATCGGCCGCGCTCTTCGCGGACGTGGAAGGGTTCCAGGTCACGGGCGTCCAGAGGCGGACCAGGCGCTCGGGCTGGAAGATCGACCACATGAACCAGGGCAGGTCACCCATAGGGGGAGACGAGCCGGGGCTCGCCGAGCTCATAGAGAGGGTGGTGAGGAGGGGGACGCTTAGAGTCACGGACGACACCTCCTCCTACGGGGAGGCGGACGCCGTGCTCATCGACGTCCAGACACCCGTGGACTCGCGCCGCGTGCCGATATACGAGAGCCTCAGTGACGTTACGCGGGACGTGGGCAGGGAGATGAAGAGGGGTGCCATGATCTGCGTCGAGTCCACGGTGGCCCCTGGCACCACCCAGAACCTGGTCAAGCCCATCCTGGAGGAGGAGTCGGGGATGCGGGCAGGCGAAGACTTCAGCCTCGTATACAGCTACGAGCGCGTCATGGTCGGCAGGCTGCTCCACAACCTCACCCTTATGCCCAGGGTCGTGGGGGGGCTAACGCCCGGATGCGCCGGCAGGGGGGCCGAGCTGTACAGGAAAATCGTGAAGGCCCCCATCTACGAGACCGACTGCCTCACCGCCGAGATCGCCAAACTGGCGGAGAACGCGTACAGGGACGTCAACATCGCCTTCGCCAACGAGGTGGCCCTCATCTGCGAGTCCCTGGGGTCCGACGTCCATGAGGTCAGGAGGTACGTTAACAGCCTGCCCCACGACCCCAGCGACTCCGACAAGAACCCGTACAGGATGATGATGGCCCCCGGCGCGGGCGTGGGCGGCCACTGCCTGCCCAAGGACACGTGGCTCCTCAAGTACGGCGTGGACGCCTACGGAAGTAAACAGCTTACTCCCTGGGTCATGGTGAGCAGCCGTGCAATCAATGATCGCATGCCCTTGCACATGCTGAGCCTGATAAAGGATGGCCTGGAGGAGAACGGCGTAGACCTGGAGGCGGCCCGGGTGGCCATCCTGGGCTACGCCTTCCTGGAGAACTCTGACGACACGCGCAACTCCCCGGCGTACCCCCTGTACAGGGGGCTTGAGGGAGCCTGCGGGGAGGTGGTCGTCCACGATCCTCACGTGAGAGAAGAGGCGGGGATCAATCTAACCTCCGACCTCTCAGCCGCCACGGAGGGAAAGGACTGCATAGCGCTGGTCACCAAGCATCGGGAGTACTACGGCATCGACCTTGGCTGGCTGAAGCAGCAGATGAGGACGCCCATAATCGTGGACGGCCGCAACGTCTTCGACCCTGCGGCTGCGGAGAGGGCGGGATTCGCCTTCAGAGCCGTCGGCGTAGGCAGGCGCCGTAGCATGGTCGAGGCGAAGGGATCGACTGAGGCGTATTAACGGCGTTTCCCCTCCGTTACCCAAGAACCGTGAGACAGCGACCCGGAAACGAGAGGAAACACTTTTAAATCAAGCGACGCGTATGAATCCCTTGTCGGGGTGAACGAATGACAGGTGAGTACTTCCTCCGGGCCTAGAACGGCCAAACAGACAACCGACCCCGGTGACATCATCCACAGCATAAGGATTCTAAGGAGAGAGGTCACCAGGATCGGCGAATCCAACCCGGGCGCAGAGTACAGCCGCATAGCCAAGCGGCTGGAAGCCCTTGAGAACTCGGTGAGGCGCCACGTGAGCCAGCTCGGCGAACTGGAGCAGGCCCTCGCGACGGCCTCCAGCACCAGGCTCACCGAGAAGCAGCGGACCATCCTAAGGTGGCTCGTGGCGCGCAGCGGGGAGCCGGCTATCTACACGGTCCTCATACAGCAGCTGTCCGAGGAGCTCCAGATACCGGAGTCCACCGTCCGCTGGAACCTCAAGGGGCTGAGAGAGGCCGAGCTCATAATGGCGGGCACCAAGGACCACAAGGGCGTCCCGGTCAGCCTCACTGCCATGGGCAGGATAATGGCCGGGTACGCGGCCCCCATGGACTAGGGGCAACAATTATAACCGCTGACGGAAGGTGAGAGTTGAGGCAACATGAGCATAGAAGCCTACATAATGATGAACATCAAGTCCGGGTCCGAGGACGAGGTGTGCGACAAGCTCACGAACTACAAGGAGGTAATAGAGGTGTCCACCATATACGGCGAGTACGACGCCATAATCAAGGTCAAGACCGAGGACATGAAGACCCTAGACAGCTTCATAATCACGAAGCTCAGGAGCATCCCCAACATCTTCCTCACTGCGACGATGCTCATAGCCAAGCAGTACAGGTGAGAGCCCAAGGCGCAAACTTTATTATCCATCCCCGTGTTAAGCCAATTCACGTTTGCCCTGGTAGTATAGTCCGGTCTAGTATGCTCGGCTGTCACCCGAGCGATCCCGGGTCCGAATCCCGGCCAGGGCGCCAAACCCATGGATGCGAGCCGTCTGGAGGATGATACGCGGCGACCTGTTCAAGTATCTTTTTTAGCTAGTGATAGTACAAAGGTATGAGAAACGCAGCGGAAGAGGGAAGCGAAGGATTTGTTCATGCCAAGGGCCTACGACAGGGCCATAACCATTTTTTCGCCGGAAGGTAGACTATATCAGGTTGAGTACGCCCTCGAGCTTGTGAAGCGGGGGGCCCCCATAGTCGGAGTCTCGTGCAAAGAGGGAGCGGTGATAGCTGCCAACGAGACCCCCGAGAGCGACCTGGAGGACCCCGAGTACTTCAAGAAGATCTACCAGTTGGACGATCATGTGGCCTCGGCCATAGCGGGCCTCAGCAGCGACGCCCGGGTACTGATAGAGCAGGCTCGGCTGAACTGCCAGAGCAACAAGCTACTGTACGACGAGCCCCTGGACATAGAGGTGCTGGCACGCAGACTCGGCGACCTCGCACAGGTCTACACGCAGCACGCGGGCGTCAGGCCCTTCGGCGTAAGCATGATTCTGGCGGGATGCGACGCCACGGGCAGCAAGGTGATCACCACGGACCCCAGCGGCGCCTACAGGGGCTTCAAGGCCACCTCGGTGGGCCGGAAGAGCGAGGAGGCCAGCAAGGTCCTGGAGGAGAAGTACCTCGACGAGATGAGCCTGGACGAGGCCTCGAGGCTCGCCGTGGAAGCCGTCAAGGTCGCCTCCGACGCGGAGGTGTCCGCCAAGAACGTGAAGGTCGTCGTCGTGCCCATGGACACCAAGATGTTCCGTCGGCTGAGCCAACAAGAAGTGGGAAAGCTGCTGTCCTAGGGGAGGCTCAGGCATGAGCACCAAGTATACCCTCGTACGCTACCAGCACGGCGGAGAGAAGTTCGAGATACTAGTAGACCCTGACAAGGGGCTGGCGTACAAGCGGGGGGAGCTGGAGGACATCTCGAAGGTCCTGATAGTGGACACGGTGTTCACCGACTCTCACAAGGGCGAGAAGGCGTCGGCGGCGAAGCTGGAGGAGGCATTCGGGGTCAGCGACCCCGTGGAGGTCGCCAAGATCATGTTCGAGAGGGGCGTCTTCCAGCTCACGGCGGCCCAGAGGAAGGAGATGCTGGACCAGAAGCTGAGGCAGATAATACACATCATCAGCAGGACCTACGTGGACCCTAAGACAAAGCTCCCCCACCCACCGGTCAGGATAGAGAACGCCCTCCAGGACGTCAAGATCCAGGTGGACCCCTTCAAGGATGCCGAGGAGCAGGTGAAGGAGATCGTGGACGCTCTGCGGAGGGTGCTCCCCATGAGCAGCGAGAACGTCCAGATAGCCATCAAGATACCGGCCGAGTTCACGGGCAAGGGCTACGGCGTAGCCAAGGACTACGGTGAGATCAAGAGGGACGAGTGGCAGAGCGACGGCTCATGGGTAGCCGTCATAGAGCTGCCCGCGGCCATGCAGATCGAGATGCTGGAGGCCCTGGGCAAGGTAACCCAGGGGAACGTCCAGTCGAGGATAGTCAAATAGGGAAGAGAGGAAGAGTGAGCGCTAAACTAGAGGAACGGAGCATAGTTGTCCCAGGGGACCTCATATACGAGGGCAGGATCAGGACTGGGGACAACACATACAGGGACCGCGAGAACGTGTACGCCACCAAGGTGGGCCTTGTCAACTACAGCAAGGACAGGGTCAGCGTGATAGCACTGGAGGGGGGGTACGCGCCCCTCGTGGGAGACTTGGTCATCGGGACGGTGACGGACCTTGAGCTGGGCCAGTGGCTCGTGGATATAGACGGGCCCACGGACGCCGTCCTGACGGTGAGCGAGGCCACAGACAAGCCGTTCAGGACCAGCCTGGACATGACCCAGATACTTGACGTCGGCGACCTCGTCGTCGCCAAGATATTCGACCTGGACCGAAACAGGACGCCCCTGCTCTCCATACTGGGCAGGGAGCTGGGAAGGGTCAACGAAGGCTTCGTCATAAGGATCACCCCTTCGAAGATACCGAGGCTAATCGGCAAGAAGGGAAGCATGATCAACATGATCCTCAAGGAGACCCGGTGCAACGTCACCATTGGGCAGAACGGCCGGATACTTATAAACGGCCGGAGCCGGGGCGACGAGGAGCTAGTTGAGAGAGTCATACGCATGGTCGAGGACGAGGCTCACACCTCAGGCCTCACCAACAGGATTCAGGAGTATCTGAAGTCGATTAAGGAGGAAAAGAAATGAGTAAACAAAGGAAGAGGAAACCCGCGAAGACCTGGGAGAGGATCGACGGCAGGAAGCATGATGAGCTTAGGCCGATACACATTGAGAGCGGCGTCCTGCCTAACGCGGACGGCTCAGCATATATTGAGATGGGCCGGAACAAGATCATAGCGGGTGTCTACGGGCCCCGTGAGATGCACCCGAAGAGGCTGAGCAAGCCCAACATGGGCGTCCTCAGGTGCAGGTACCACATGGCGCCCTTCAGCGTCGACCCGAGGAGGTCCCCGGCGCCGTCCAGGAGGGACACCGAGATCAGCATGGTGATGAGGGACTGCTTGGAGCCCGCACTGTTCCTGGAGCGGTACCCCCGCAGCGTCATAGACGTGTTCGTCGAGATCATCCAGGCCGACGGCGGCACAAGGTGCGCGAGCATCAACGCTGCCGCGGTGGCACTGGCCGACGCGGGCATACCCATGAAGGACCTGGTGTCCGCCTGCGCCGCGGGCAAGTACGAGGGGAGACTCATCCTCGACCTGGGCGACTACGAGGACAAGAAGGGCGAGTCCGACATGCCCGTGGCCTACATGCCCAAGTTCGAGCAGGTGACCCTCCTCCAGATGGAGGGCATCATGACCCGGGAGGAGACCGAGGAGTGCGTCAGGCTGGCCGTCGATGGATGCAAGAAGATCTACGAGATCCAGAAGGAGGCTCTAAAGAAGAAGTACGCCGCGGTCCGGGAGGAGGCGGGGCAGGTAGCCGCCGAGGCCGAGTTCGAGCCCGAGCCTGAGCCCGAGCCCGAGGAGGCGGAGGAGCCGACCACCGAGGACGAGCCCACGGAGGATGAGGAGCAATGAGCAACGGAATAGTGTCAAGGCTCAAGCGCAAGAAGATCGAGGAAGTGGTGAAGACCGGCAAGCGGATGGACGGCCGGGATCTACTCCAGTACAGGGACCTGCAGATAAAGACGAGGTTCCTAGAGAAGCCCGAGGGGTCAGCCGAGGTCAAGCTCGGGAAGAGCCACGTCGTGGTGGGGGTGAAGTCCGGGATCGGCACACCCTTCGAGGACTCACCAGACGAGGGAGTGATGATGGTTAACGCCGAGTACACGCCCATAGCCCACCCCACCTGGGAGCCGGGCCCGCCGCCGGATGAGGCGGTGGAGCTCGCCCGCGTCGTGGACAGGGGCCTGAGGGCCGCGAAGGTCCTCAGCATGGAGGACCTGGGGCTTGTCTCGGGGGAGAAGGTGCAGATGGTCTACGTGGACCTCTACATCATCAACTTCGACGGGAACCTGATAGACGCCTGCAGCGCGGGGGCGCTGGCCGCCCTCAACACGGCAGAGCTGCCCGAGTTCAAGGTGACAAAGGGCGCAGTGTCCTCAACCGACAAGACCAAGAAGCTGAAGCTGAGGGCCCACCCCATCGCCGTCACCCTCGTGAAGATAGGGAGCGAGTTCATAGTGGACGCCACGGCCGACGAGGAGGAGGTCATGGACGGGCGTATAACGATAACGCTGGACGAGAACAACAACGTGAACGCCATCCAGAAGAGCGGGCCTGTGGGCTTCACCGTGGACGAGATAAAGAAATGCATAAATATCGCGTCCGAGAAGGCGGTTGAGATAAGGGCAAAGGTAATGGCGAGCGTGTAATGGCTAAGAAGAAGAGAAAGGATATCGGGCTGGGGCCGAGAGGCGGAGCCACACTCCGTAAGCGGTACGCCCGCGTCATGAGCACAGTGAGGGCGACCAACAAGTGCCCAAGCTGCGCCAGCCCCTCCGTGAAGCGCGTCAGCGTCGGCCTCTGGAACTGCAAGAAGTGCGGCTACCGGTTCGCCGGCGGCGCATACACGCCCTCGACGAAGCTGGGCGAGGCCGCTCAACGCGTCCGCACCCAGAACTAGTATTCTTTAACAACCTTTTTGATCCGTATGTCACATACGCGTAGCTGCAAAGCCGAGGTCAGGCTGGCCGTCCCGGATGGCACCGTCGAGGCCATATTGGGGGCTCTAACCCCCGAAACCGGGTCCCCGTCCTCCGATCGGTCAGACGCCGAGCTGGAGAGGATCCCAGGAGGCCTAGTCATAAGGGCCTACGCCAGCGACACCTCGGCCATGAGGGCAGCGCTGAACAGCTACCTCCGCTGGGTCCAGGGCATCATGGAGACCGTTGAGGGGCTCAGGTAGAGCCCTGAGAAATCCTATATACGGGCCGCCACCGTCATATGTGAACCAAGGAAGGTGAACTTCAAGGTGAAAAACGAACTCAAGAGAAGGCTCAGGGCCGGGGAGCAGACGTACGGCACCTGGATAACCGTGGAGAGCCCCATGGCCTCGGAGATGATGAGCAACATGGGCTTCGACTACTTCGTCATCGACACGGAGCACGCCCCCCTGGACATGCTCACTGCCCAGACCCTCATGCAGGCCATGAGGCCCGGCAGCAAGACCACGCCCATCGTCAGAGTGTGGTGGAACGACTTGGTGCAGATTAAGAGGGCCCTTGACATTGGAGCCTACGGCGTCCTAGTCCCCTGGGTCAACAACAGGCAGGAGGCAGAGGCGGCCGTGAAGGCGACCCGGTACGCGCCCGGAGGGCTCAGGGGGTGCGGCCCCAGGCGCGCGGCCATGTTCGACCCCGAGTACCTCAAGACGGCCGACGATGAGGTGCTGGTCATAGTCCAGATCGAGACCAAGGAGGCCGTGAAGAACATCGAGGACATCTGCAGCGTCGAGGGCGTCGACGTGACCTACATCGGGCCCGC
>Ga0154711_117_pt1 | contig 14910 bp, 17 predicted proteins | sample Rifle2008BG13ft_FD_105571 | JGI IMG/M metagenome (GOLD analysis project Ga0154711, IMG submission 105571) | Candidatus Bathyarchaeota archaeon RBG_13_60_20 | reverse complement strand
GCCGGTCACGGCCCCATGATTATATCGGCCAGCTTATCGGCGTCGATGCTCCCCCCGGACAGGACGCAGACGGTCGCGCCTCTTTCACTCGGAGGCGTCTTGAGCGCCGCGGCGAGGCTCAGCGCCCCAGCGCCCTCCACGACCAGCTTGTTGTGCAAGGCCAGGCGCCTGACGGCGGCCCTTATCTCGTCCTCCGAGACCAGGACCATGCCGTCCATGACCTCCATGAGCAGGGGCAGCATTACGTCCGTCACGGGGGCCGCCACGCCGTCCCCCAATGTCGGCTTCATCTCCACCCTGACCGGCCTCCCCAGCCTCCTGCACGTCTCGACGGCCGGGAAGTTCTCAGGCTGGACGCCCACAACTCTCACCCCCGGCTTCAGGGCCTTCAAGGCCCGGCCCACCCCGTTGATGAGGCCCCCTCCCCCTACGGGGCAAAACACGGTCTCCACCTGCGGCAGGTCCTCGAATATCTCCAGGCCGATGGTGCCGTTGCCCGCCACCATGAGGGGCTCAGCGAAGGGGTGGAAGTAGCATCCCGGCCCACCCAGGTCGGGCTCAAAACCGAAGTACTCGGCTTCCGAGAGGAACTCTATCTCGACGCCGTAGCCCCTGATGGCCTCCACCTTTCCTCGGGGCGTCCTCTCGGACAGGTAGCTCCTCGCCTTGACGCCGTAGAGGTTGGCGACGTACCCCAGGGCCTGGGCCGTGTTGCCGCTACTGATGGTGTAGAGGCCCTCCACCCTCCTCTCGGGGCTGAGCGTCCTGGCCCAGTTGAGAACCCCTCTCACCTTGAAGCTGTTCACGGGTTGGAGGTTCTCGGGCTTTAGGTACACCCCGTTGTCCCCGTTGAAGCTGTGAAGCTTCACGAGGGGCGTCCTAGCGGCGACTCCCCGGATGCGCTCGGCGGCGGCCCTGAAGTCCAGTAGCGTTGGGGGTGCGAAGGGACTGGCCCCCCACCTGATGCTGCATGGCTCTAGGCCGTTCAAGGCGTTCGCCTCCCGTGGTAGAAAGCGTCTAAGGTTACAGTGTAGCCGGGTTCGGTACTCTCATCTGAGGATCTCTGAGGCCGTAATAAAGCAATACCTCATCTTGTTCACTCTCACGATGTGTAACACACAGTGGGATGCATGTAGTTTAAAAAAGTTGGGTTCACGTGGATGTCTGGTAGTGCTCGGGGCCTACCTTCCCCCGCGTTTGGTCCTTGAACTCTCCGCCGCAGAGCTCGGCCACGAAGTCCCCGTCCCACCATTCGAATGTGGTTATGTCATCGTCCACCACCATCACGTGGGGGACGCCGGCCTCAACGGTGGCCACCTCGCCCACTCTCAGGGGCACCTCACGGTACTCCCCTCCCTCCAGCAGGACGTACCTGGCCCTGCCCGAGACGAGGAGCGTGTACTGCCTGTACGGGTGCGTGTGGTTGCCCCGGTAGGCGCCCCTCTTGGTCTCCAAGAGCGAGTAAAACCTCCCATCCCTGTCGAAGGCGTAGCCCTGGCCCACGCCTTCGAATGTTCCCCAGTCCTCAAGTTTCAGTGTGAGTCCGATTCACTCCTTCACAGGTTAACCACATAGAACTATTCCATTATTTATCGGTTTTTGCGTCTCCGATTCCGCCAGGAATATGTGGTGGAGGGCGGTGATGCCCCAGCTAATACGACTTGGCCGAAAAAATGACGAAAAGAATATATTTGGTGAGTCAGCCACCTATTGCCATGCTGCCCGCCATCGATATAATCCCGGATCGACGCAGAAAACTCGGCCTCACCCAGAACCAGCTCGCGGACCTCGCAGGCGTGAGCCAGAGCTACATAGCTAAACTGGAGGCGGGCAAGATCGAACCCAGCTACCTCAAGGTCAAGGCCATATTCGAGGCCCTGGACAAGATCGAGAGGAGGAAGGAGGTCTCAGCGGCGGAGATTATGACCACGGACGTGATCAGCGTCCAAGCTAGCGCCACAATCCAGGAGGCGATCGAGACGATGCGCAGTCACGGGTTCAGCCAGTTGCCCGTGATGGACGGGGACAAGCACGTTGGCGGCGTCTCCGAGAGAACGCTTCTAGACCAGGTGCTGTACCCGGACGACGACACGCCCCCCGGCAGGAAGAGGGTGAGGGAGATCATGGAGGAGGGCTTCCCCCAGGTATCCGAGGACGCCCCGCTGAGCCTGCTCTCAAGCCTCCTCAAGTACTACCCGGCGGTGCTCGTACAGAAGAAGGGCAAGGTCGTGGGTATCGTGACAAAGGCCGACCTACTGGGTACCATAGGCTAGGCCGAAGATTAAATAACTTTTAAGAGTCACCCAGGTGCCTCATGTACCCGTGAAGTTCACCAGGAAAAACGTTATGATTGCGGTGGTGCTGTTCCTGTTCTCAGGCTCGATTCTTATGAGCGTGGCGGACATACTTTTCAAGGGGCCTGAGGTGAGCGAGATAGCGGTGCTGGAGACCAGCCTCGGCATGATCGAGGTGGGGCTTGACAGGGCCAAGGCGCCCAAGACGGTGGAGAACTTCGTGGCGTATGTGGAGCAGGGCTTCTACGACGGCCTCGTTTTCCACAGGGTCATGGCGGGATTCGTGGTCCAGGGGGGAGGATTCCAGCCGGACGGGACGTGGAAGAGCCCGACCAGGGACCCTGTGGAGACCGAGGCCAAGAACGGTTTGAAGAACCTCAAGGGCACCGTCGCCATGGCCCGCTCGTCGAACCCAGACTCGGCGACCAGCCAGTTCTACATAAACACCGTCGATAACCCCAGCCTCGACTACCCCAACCCCGATGGGTACGGTTACACGGTGTTCGGGAAGGTCGTGAAAGGCATGGACGTCGTGGACGTGATTGAGGCGTCCCAGACGGGCTCCAAGGGGACGCCCTACGGTGCCATGGAAGACTGGCCCGTGGAGAACGTCGTGATTGTGAGAGCCTACATGAAGGAGAGCTGACCCGACCAGCCGCCATCTCTCTAAAGAATAAAAGTTGGGGGGATTAACGGCTGTGGGCCAGTTCGCCGTCTATGATGACCTTCTCAACCTTGGTGGCGTACTCCAGGGGGTCCCCGCTGAGGAGCCTCAAGTCGGCGTCCTTCCCCTTCTCGATGCTCCCCACCCTGTCGGCGACGCCGATGATCTCGGCAGGCACTATGGTGATGGCCTTTAACGCGTAGTCGTAGGGTAGGCCCTCCTTAACGCTCAGGGCCGCGCAGATGGGCAGGAACCTGACAGTGCTGCCCACGGCGTCGGTCTGGATGGCGAACTTGACCCCCGCGTCGTACATCACCTTGGGGGTGTCGTAGCCCAGCTCCCGCATCTCCCACTTGCCCCGGTTGCTGAGGCTGGGCCCCCACACCGCAGGTATTCCCTTCTCTGCTATCCACTTGGCGATCCTGTGGCCCTCGGTGGCGTGCTCCCAGCTCATGTCCAGGCCGAACTCTTCGCAGATGCGGACCGCCGTGGCCACGTCGTCGGCCCTGTGGGCGTGGGCCCTCAGCGGTATCACCCTTTTGAGCACGGGGACCAGGGGCTCCAGTCTGATATCGTACTCCGGCTGCTTCTCCGGCTCGTCCGCGAACTTCTCCTTCTTCTCCATGTAGTTCTTGGCCCTCTGGAGCCACTCCCTGAGCACGCCGCGACGCCCATCCTAGTGCAGGGCATCTTCTTCTGCTCCACGCCATAGACGCGTCGCGGGTTCTCGCCGAATGCAATCTTCATGCCGCTGGGGTCCTTGATTACCATCTGGTCCACGGTGGTCTTGGGGGCCGTCTTAAGGACCAGGCCCGTCCCGCCGATGACGTTGGCGCTGCCGGGGCAGCACCTGAGCCGTGGTGATGCCCTCGAAGAGGGCCGCTTCCAAGCCCCCCTCGTCGGCGTTGGCCTTGATGCCGTCGATGGCGCGTACGTGGGGCGTCGCCGGCTCCGTCATCTCGTTACCGTCGCTGTCCGCCCAGCCTACCCTCTCCTCCAGGATGCCTAACGGGGACCACGACCCTGGCCCCGACGGCCACGCAGCGCTTGGCTACGTAGTTGAGGACGCTTAGGCTAGCGATGGTCTGCGGCCCCGTCGTAGCGTCGCGGTGTGGCGATGCCGTGGCTGCAGAAGACGAGGCGACCCATCTCCACTGCACACCCAATGGACTCGTCGATAGCGTCGATGCCGGGTATACGCCGAACCTTGGGCACCTTACCTGCCTGCGCCTGTTTGATGTAGTAGGCCACTGAGGCCCATTATGAACAGTAGATACACTAACCCGAAGATTCTGCCTTGGATTAGGAAAGCCATTTTTGGTTGTCTCCTTTTCTCCGATAACTATTTGTTTTTCTTTTAATGTATCTTAACTATATGAACATCAGTTCGCTATGTTGATATATAGTTCATCTTCTGAGCTCCCAACTAAGCATTAATGATTTTTATAGGAATCGGTCTCAAATAACGTTCAGCTGTTATAAAATATTGATGTTTATGCTCCTCTGCTCTCTTTATCAAGAACTTGTGTGTAATTTTTGAAAATGATCTAAAATTTTAAATAATAAGTACCTCCATTTTTCTTCGGATAACACAAACTAGAGGAAAAAAAAACATGAGTTTCAAAATAGTACGATTAGACATACTCCTGGTTTTCTTTGCATCCTTTGTGACGCTACTGATATCATCCTTTGTTTTAAAAGGTGTGAAACTACGCCAGATTCCCACTGTGGAAGCTTCACTTGAAGCTGTCAGAGTGTCCACTGAGAAGGGGACGCCACTCTTTTTTGATACTGGGTGGACAGGTGCCAACTTCTGGGGGCACTCAAGTGGTTTGACTACTCTTGCTTTCGTACCTTCCACACTAGAACTGCTGAAGGTGATCTCTAAAGAAGCAGGATCGCTTGGAGTTAGGATCATTACGGGCACTACAAACGCCGTCTATGCCATGATGTCCCAAGACTACATGGAAGCAGGATTTGGATTGAGTGGACACCCCGAAAGATTCAATCTGGATGATATCAACTTCTACCCTGACAATACTGGTCTCGTAATGTCTGGCGTGGAAAAGATTCACAGGTTTAATATTGGGGCCGCAGTGATGGTTGGTGGACACAACCAGACTTCGAACATTGTTCTCTATGAGGCTTTAGCCACAACAGGTGCGATGCTTGTTGCGGGAGAGATTTGGCCAAACGACAACTCAATGGCAGCCCTTTGCGCTGACTATCTAAGCTTTGCAGAGGAAAACATCGCTATAGGTGCCTACCTGTCTGAAGACCCGGTTCCTAAGGCAATTCTTGCAGGTGAAGATATAATCAAAGCCTTCCTAATAGGGGTCATAACAATTGGCGGTGTGCTTTTCTATCTGGGGGTAATCTAAAAATGCAGCAAGAAAATGAAACAATGACACAACTTATCCTGGGAAATCTTCCCACGATCGTGGGCGTTATCGGTATGTTCATAATTGCCTCCCTTTACTTCATGGACCCCGGTTGGTCTTTCGCAGTGACTCTAAGAAACTCGGTTACATTATCTCTACCTTGGCCAACCGCCATTGTCTCAGTGCTATTGATTCGAAGACATGTTAGAAACATAATAAAGAAAGAGTCAACTTTACCCTACGATACCATCGTTGTAGGTTCGGCTGTCCTCATGATTCTGCTTGGATTCACCGGCGGAATCGCTGACGCCACGTATAAAACACTATACGCCAACATCAACATTATCGGGACGATGGCCGTAATTTCGGCTATCTCTATCAGCATATTCTCGCCCATGATACGAATATACCGTGCAAAAACTTGGACCATGGCACTCTTGATCGGGTTAAGTATCCTTGCGTTCATGACGTACTCGCCTATAGGCCAGATGATACACCCAGCGATTCCACAGGCGGGCGACTTCGTGCAGATATACATCTCCGGTGCCTCTGATTCAGCGTTCTGGATCAGCACATACATTGGCGCTGTCGCACTGGTAACCCGAATGATTCTACTGAAGGAAAAGATGAGGCCAAGCTAGGAGGAATTGAAATGATGAAAAGTCTAAACTTTAAAGACAAACGGTGGATCTACATAATGCTCTTCGCTGTCATCTTCATATCGTCCATAGCACCCATTACATTCCCAGTACCCATAGTAAATTGGAGTAAAGACTTCTACAGAACCCTTGATGAAGGAGTAACCGTCAGCTTCGCCGACCCTCCAAGAGTCTTTACCGGAGTCCAAAAGGGTACTAGGGTCTTTATCCTCAATAGTGGAGAGACCTCGAAGCTTTGGGGAGATATGAGTGAAGCAGTAACTAGCGTTTGGAAAGATCTAATAGCTAGGGAAGCACATATTCTCCTTTGGGCATCAAGTCCAGACAATGAGGCCACTCTCGACAAGTATCTATTACCTCTACTGTACGGTGCCCAACCAGAGAAACACCCAGACTATGGCGTAAAGTTTGTCAACCTCGGCTATGTAGCTGGAGGCAACCAACTTCTCGAACAATGGAAGGATAGTATCATGGCGATCACTCCTGTTGATGCATACGGAAACAGGCTAGAAGACCTACCAATGATAAGCAACTTCGACGAATTGAAGGTGGACGCTGATCTTATGATAGGTTTGGACGCCCGTGGCTTGGAGACAATATATGTGGTTCGGTATAACACACCAGTAATAGAGATGGGAGGAACAGATTCTGCTTCATACCTGGCGCTAAGCTATACTGCAGGGTACTTCAAAGGTATGATAATGGGTCAGAGAGGAGGGGCCGAGTACGAGATCCTATCCGGCATCAAAGGCAAGGCTTTCTCCTATCTACAAAACACGTTCACGATATCAGCCATAATGATCATAATAATGGTCATAGCCAACATTCAGTATGTATTAAAGAAACCGGCGCTAGCCACAGAGGAGGTAAAGTAATTGGCATCACCTATTGAACCATTTATGCCCTACCTGAACACCTTCATATTCTTCGCAGCCTACACTGTACTATACAAGAATAATCCAGTATACCGTATAGCTCAGAGCCTAGTTGTAGGAATCGGTGCTGGCTACCTTATCGTAGCGCAAATCGATGCTTACCAAAGAGGAGTAATATCGCAGATGTTCGTCAATGGGAACTTTAACGTTGCGATGCTTCTCCCATGGATCTTAGGCTTAGGGTATCTTTGCATCTTCGTACCCAAGTTGATCAACGTCTATAGAGCAGTATCTATCCTAACATTGACGGTTGGCATGGGCGTGGTGTTACCCTATGGTCCTGCGTTATTCTGGACGGTAACCTATGGCTATGCCAAAAACGCATTGAACATCCTGGGCCAAGGAATCTCTGTAGCGACAGTGGGAACACTAGTCACGGCAGTAGCCTATGCATTAGGTCTTAGCTACTTCTTCTTCACGGACTACGCTTCAAAGCCTACGACTACTTTCAGACAATTAGGACGTCTAGTGCTACTGATCTATACAGCCATGACCATCACAACGACGGCATTGGGTAAGATCAACCTTATACAGTGGAAGGTGCTCGATACCATTCAAACTCCCCCAACGACGTGGTGGATCCCCGCGCTAATGTTCATAGCAATGCTCATTGATCACTTCTACCCGCTGAAGAAACTGCTTTCACGAGCTCCTGAAGACGTAAGTTAACCCCCCTAGACACTTTTAATGTGTCTATTTTTTCACAAGCCACTGATTTTATTATCTTGTTAATGTCTTTCTACCTTTGAGCTAGGACCATCGTCCCCCCAAAGAGCTGATGAAGCATGAAAACCGTCTGGAAAACAAACGATACACATGCGCGCAAGGTTTTAAAAAGTCTGGATAAGGAGAGAAAATTATGAGAATCCAGGTTTCCACGAGCATAAAACTTGCGGCAAATCAAGGAGAAAAAAAGTCCATCCGGGTGGGCGACCTTCTGATAGGGGGAGAGAAGGTAGTGGTCATCGCCGGACCCTGCTCAGTCGAGTCTAGGGAGCAAATAATAGAAGTTGCCCGCAGCGTCAAGGAGTCGGGGGCACAGATGCTCCGAGGGGGCGCATTTAAATCCCGCACACTCCCATACAGCTTCCAGGGTCTGGGCATTGAGGGTCTCAAAATGCTGGCTGAAGCAAGAGAGGAGACTGGGCTCCCTGTAGTGACCGAGGTCGTATCGCCTAAGACCGTGGGTATCGTGGAAGAGTATGCTGACATCCTCCAGATCGGAGCGAGAAGCATGCAGAACTATCCATTGCTAAGACGGATCGGAGCGGCTAGAAAGCCGGTTCTTCTGAAGAGAGGTTTCTCGTCGACAATCGAGGAATGGCTTAGCTCTGCCGAGTATATCCTAGCTGGAGGAAACGATGATGTGATCCTTTGCGAACGTGGCATCCGAACATACCAGAATCTTACAAGGTTCACCCTCGATCTGTCGGCTGTACCTATTCTAAACGAGGTTAGCCGCCTCCCGGTGGTGGTCGACCCCAGCCACGGGACGGGCGTCAGATCCTTGGTGTCACCCATGGCTAAAGCAGCAGTAGCCGCAGGGGCAGATGGGCTGTTGATTGAGGTCCATCCCAGACCTGAGGAGGCGAAAAGCGACGGTGATCAGTCTCTGAGGCCGGAGGAGTTCCAGGAACTCATGAGGATTATTAAGCCGGTGGCACAAGCAGTCGGAAGAAGTATGTAAAAGGCGAGGAGAAGATGAAAAAAAACGAACATAGTCCCGTCCCTCAGCCGTATGTGGTTGAGCTGGGGGAACGGAGCTATCCAGTGCACGTGAGCCCGGGGTTGATAGGGAACGTAGGCACGCTGATCAAGGAACACATCTCCTCATTTGAGAAGTGCGCGATTGTCACCACCGACTTGATCTGGGAGGTTCACGGAAGGAGTCTCTTGGAATCTCTGGAGAAAAAAGGAATCAATGTAATGAAAGCCCTAGTGCCTGATGGCGAAGAGGCAAAATCTTGGTCCGTAGCAGAGAAACTCATAGGAGATCTATTGGAATACGGCATCGATAAGCAGTCAATAGTAATAGCATTTGGAGGAGGAGCAGTTGGCGATCTTACTGGCTTTGTTGCCTCCATCTATCTCAGAGGGGTGAGTCTAATCCAGGTTCCTACCACACTTCTGGCCCAGGCGGACAGCGGTCTCGGCGGGAAGACCGCGGTCAACCACCCAAAGGGTAAGAATCTCATCGGCTCGTTTCACCAGCCCTCCATGGTCTTCTCTGACACCAACCTCCTCCACACCCTCCCCAGAAAGGAGATTCTGTCGGGACTGGGAGAGGTGGTGAAACACGGCGTCATCGCTGACCAGACTCTTTTCAATTTCATTGAGGGCAACACAGGTAAACTAGTTGATGCCGATCCTGACGCACTCGCCTACGTCGTGAACCGGTCTGTGGCCATCAAGGGCGCACTTGTAGCCCTCGACGAGAGGGATTCCAGAGGTGTACGAGCAGTTCTCAACTACGGTCACACGACAGGCCACGCCTTGGAGATACTTTCCAAGCTAGAGATAAAGCATGGAGAAGCCGTCGCCTTGGGAATGATAGTGGCCTCTCGGATATCGGAGAGTCTGAGACTCACAACGAGCGCAGACACAGAGAGACTGAGGAGATTATTGACTGCACTGGGATTCGACTTGAAGCCTCCGCAGTTTGCTCCCATTGAGATCGTGGAGGTAATGCACAGAGACAAGAAGGCTATGAAGGGTTCGATAAGATTTGTCATCCCTACTGGGATTGGTAGCCCTCCTGTCATTAGAGCTGTATCCGAACACCTACTTATCCAAACCTTGGAGAGCGAAGGATATGGATAAGCCAAGGATCTGCGCTGTGATTACATCCTCGGACTTAGAACGGGTTGTCGAAGCCATCAACAAGGCACTCGTACAGGTGCCCGATCTCATCGAGGTTAGGTTCGACTACATGGAAAATCCGGGTTGCCTGACACGAATTAGGGAGGCCACTGTCCTTCCCCTTATAGCTACTAACCGGCTTCGAGAACAGGGGGGATTATGGAACGGAAAGGAGACTGACCGGATCCAGGTGCTCCTATCCGCGTGCGATGCAGGTTTCGATTACGTCGACCTAGAGTTGAGTACGTATTCCGTCGTTGAAGTTGGTGAGAGTGTAAAAGCCTTGGGAGCCGGACTTATAGTTTCCCACCATGATTTCGAGAACACGCCTGGGATACAGGCTCTCAGAAGCATTATGCGAGAGGAGCTCGGCGCCGGAGCCAATGTGTGTAAGATAGTGGGAACGGCGAGAGACCGAAACGACAGTTTGACCTACCTGAGATTCCTCCACGAGAATCCGGGTATCGACCTGGTCAGCTTCGGCATGGGAGCGGCGGGGGTCATGTCTAGGATCTTCTCTCCCATCTTTGGGGGCGCTTACACTTACGCCTCCACTAATATGGGGGAGGAAAGCGCCCCGGGGCAACTTACGATATCAGATCTGAGGACGATCTACAAGATACTGAGAGTGTGAAGCGGTGCTCTGTTATTTATTAGGTTATCCTGTTGGCCACTCCATGAGCGCCGTGATGCAAAACGCGGCGTTCAGGGAGATCGGGCTAGACTTCAGCTACGAACTCTTAGAGGTAAAGCCTGAGGATCTGAGGAGAAAGGCTTTGGACGAGCTCACAGACCCACGAGTACGCGGGGCGAACGTAACCATCCCATATAAGGTAGCAATAATGCAGTACCTCGACGAGATCGACTTGGAGGCCTCCAGGATCGGTGCCGTTAACGCCGTTGTGAACGACGGGGGAATCCTGAAAGGCTATAACACGGACGGGGTCGCCGCTCTGAGAGCCGTAGTTGAAACATATGGGAGTCTCAGAGACGCAAGGATTCTCGTTCTTGGAGCTGGGGGGGCTGCAAGGGCTATCTGCTACAAGCTTGCGGGGAATGCCTCCGAAATCATGATACTCAACAGGACCATCAAGCACGCGGTGGCCCTCTCCGACTATCTCTCATCTCTCCCAGAGTGTAGAGCTGATGTTACAGCAGATAGCCTCCGGTACGAGAGCCTAAGTAACTCTCTAAGGGAAGCCGATATATTAGTAAACACGACCCCCGTGGGAATGTACCCTGAGACAGAATCGTCCCCCGTAGAATCGAAACTCCTAAGATCTGGCCTCCTCGTCTTCGATACAGTCTATAATCCCCTTATGACTAAGCTACTACTGGATGCCAAGGAAGCGGGGGCGAAAATCCTCACCGGGGTTCGCATGCTGGTCTACCAGGGGGCAGCGACTTTTGAACTCTGGACAGGGAGAAAGGCGCCTGAAGCCGTTATGATGGATGCTGTCATGAAAATCCTTAAGAGGAAGGCAGATTGAACATAGCGCTTTTGGGGTTCATGGGTGTGGGTAAGACAGCGGTTGGGAAAGTCCTCGCTAAGATGACCGGGATGAACTACGTGGACATTGACGAGATCATTGTAGATAGGGCAGGAAAAACTATACCCAAGATCTTTGAAGAGGAGGGTGAACTGGTCTTCAGGGAGATCGAGAGAGCGGTAACCCATGAAATAGCCGGGCTAGACGGACAGATAATCGCATGCGGAGGGGGGACAGTCTTGGACGATGAGAACCTGGCTAGCCTGAGACGTGCCTCCAAGATGGTTCTACTTAACGCTGAACCTGAGATCATCCTTGAGAGGGTCGAAAAAGACGAGGATAAACGACCACTTCTCATGGCGGATGACAAGCTCGGGCGAATCCAGAGCCTTCTTAAAGCCCGTGAATCCGGATATATGCGAGCAGCAGACATAGTGGTGAGCACCTCAAAGAAGACGCCGGAGCAGGTAGCCGAGGAGATCTTAGAACAGCTAGGGAGGTACGTTTGAGGATAATAGTCGAAATACGTAGGAGCAAAATAGCCGGAAATGTGACCGCCCCTCCGTCGAAAAGTATGACACATAGAGCCTTGATGTGTTCTGCATTGGCTTCCGGCAAGAGCTTGATCCGTTCACCCCTAATATCAGATGACACAGAGGCCACCAGCAGGGTCTTACAAGAACTCGGTATTAGAATATTAGATGGATCAGACCCATTGGAGGTCCACGGAGGGACCCTAAAGGCTCCGAGGTCGGACCTGTTCTGCGGCGAGTCAGGGACAACCCTAAGGTTTATGACAGCTCTGTGCTCGCTCATAGAAGGGGAGTGCACGCTCACAGGAGGTCCTTCTCTTTCCAAGAGACCGGTCGAACCCCTCCTTGAGGCCCTCAGACAGATCGGCGTGGACTCTGAGAGTAAAGGGGGGTATCCGCCCATAAAGGTTAAGGGGAGAGGGCGGATAGGGGACAGCGACGTTCATATCCGAGGCGACATAAGCTCCCAGTTTGTCTCGGCCCTTCTCCTGATCGCACCTCTCAGTAACGGGATGCGGATTAATCTGACAACCCCTTTAGAGTCAAAGCCTTACGTTAAGATGACAATGGATGCCCTGAGGACTTTCGGAGTGACCGTTCAGGCCTCGAACGATATGCTAAGCTACCTGATTAAAAAACAGGCCTATCGACCAGTCAACATGATGGTCGAAGGCGACTGGTCCTCAGCTGCTAACATCCTTGCTGCAGGAACACTGGCGGGGAAGGTAACCGTTGAAAACCTGAGCCCGAAAAGCGGTCAGGCAGACACCGCGATCATTGATATATTAAAGACCTTGGGGGCGAGGATCCAGATGGCCGGCCGAAGAATATCCGTAGAGAAATCCGATCTCAGAGCTATCGAGGTGGATCTCTCCAATTCTCCAGACATTTTCACCGTCACAGCGAGCCTGTGTGCCACCGCATCCGGGGTTAGCGTTCTACGAGGCCTTAGGAGGCTACGCTACAAGGAGTCTGACAGAGTTGCAGCCATGATGGAGGGGCTACAGAAAATGGGGGTCAATGTGAAACAAGAGGAGGATGTATTGAAGATCGAAGGCTGTAGACCGAAGGGAGACACGATCGATCCCCATAATGACCATAGGATAGCGATGGCGTTTTCTGTTCTAGGTCTCGTTTCTGAAGGGGAGACCACGATCCTCGACGCTGGCTGCGTATCTAAATCGTACCCCCGATTCTGGGAGGACATGGAGATTATTGGAGCGGACATAAAGAGGAGTGAAAATGACTAACAGTCTGGGATTAATGTTCAGGGTGACGATCTTCGGTGAGAGCCACGGACGCTGTGTGGGAGTAATCGTGGAGGGTTGCCCCGCGGGGATGGCGCTCACCTCGTCCCATATCCAGATGGAGCTCGACAGGAGGCGCCCTGGCCAGAACAGTCTTACAACTAGCAGAGGAGAGGAGGATCAGGTCGAAATCCTGTCCGGGGTTTTCAACGGTCTCACCACAGGGGCTCCCATCTGTATGCTGGTGTGGAACAGGGACAAGGACTCCTCTGACTACGAGAGAAGGAGATGGATGCCTAGACCCGGCCACGCGGACTGGACGACCCATGTCCGTTACGGCGGGTTCAATGACTACAGGGGCGGAGGGATGTTCTCTGGGAGGATCACAGCTGGATTCGTCATGGCCGGAGCTATCGCCAAGAGGCTGCTTATGGGGTCGCTGGGCGTGGAGGTCCTCGCCCACTCGAAGGAGATAGGTGGAGTTGTATCCCCCGATGTGAGCGTCGACAAGATCAGGGCTAACGTCGAGAGCAATCCCGTGAGGTGTGGGAGCCCTGAGGTCGCGGAGAAAATGGCGGAGAGGATCAGGGAAGCAGCCGCGGAAGGAGACAGTGTGGGGGGCGTCGTGGAGTGCCTGGCGTTGAACCTGCCTGCCGGAGTCGGGGAACCAGTGTTCGGCACCCTTGAGGGAGACTTGGCGAGAGCCCTGTACTCGATCCCCGCAGTGAAAGCGGTAGAGTTCGGCCTGGGCCGAGGCTTCTCATCCTTGAAGGGATCGGAGAGCAACGACGCTTATACCTTGAAGGACGGGAAAATTGAGACAGAGACTAATAACGCAGGAGGCATCTTGGGAGGCCTGAGCACCGGGATGCCCATAAGGTGCACCGTGACTTTTAAGCCCACGCCCTCCATTAGAAAGAAGCAGAAGACTGTTAACTTATCAACGATGAAGGAGACGACCATCGAGATAAAGGGAAGACACGACCCCTGTATTGTGCCTCGGGCCGTACCGGTTGTGGAGGGGATGGTAGCGGTGGTTCTGGCGGATCAAGCCATCAGGGCGGGCTTGATACAGAGGGTTATGGAGAAGAGAGGATGAGTTCCTACGAGGAAGAGATTGGAGAGCTGAGGAAAGAGATCAACAGGCTAAACGCGGAGATCGTGAAGAAGCTTTCTGAGAGGGTCGATGTAGCTCTGAGGATAGGCGAGGTGAAGAAGAAGCATGGACGCCCCATCGTGGACAAGGACCGTGAGGCTAAAGTGTATGAGCAGGTTAGGAAGCTAGCGTCAGATCACAAGATTGACCCCAGGAGCGTTGGGAAGGTGTTTAGGGAGATCATCAGGCTCTGCACCGAAGCGGAGCTGAAGGAAGAGGTAATAGGTTCTCCTTCCAAGGAGATAAAGGCGCCTACCGTGGGGAAGCGATCATCCATAACCTCAGCCTAGGCGTCGAGTCATGCCGAGGCTCTAGATGAAAGGAAAACCATTCTTTGATTTTCCTATTTACGAACAGAAGATATGAGCCTCAGAGAAACATCGTTAATTATTGAATCGGTCCACCGCGATTATCGGTTTAATAAAACTGTTATTTCCAACTTTCAGCGAGGAACTGCCGGACTGATTTAACTCATGTGAGAGTTTAATTGGTCGCAAGAACATTGCTTTGAATAACCACTTATATTACAGTGGTCTATTATGGTTTGAATCATTGCAATGGTTAAGACCACTGTATCTCTCATCAAGGCGGACATCGGCAGCATACCCGGCCACGTCACCGTGCCCCAGCCGCTGCTGAGCCTCGCCGAGAAGAAGATGGCTGAGGCCCAGAAGGCCGGGATCATCAACAGC
>Ga0154711_160_pt1 | contig 15164 bp, 14 predicted proteins | sample Rifle2008BG13ft_FD_105571 | JGI IMG/M metagenome (GOLD analysis project Ga0154711, IMG submission 105571) | Candidatus Bathyarchaeota archaeon RBG_13_60_20 | reverse complement strand
ATGGACTGGTACTCCACTTGAGTCATGTGGCCTGCGGTAGCCTCCCGTCTAATGCAGAATGATACTTGACAAGAATATTAAAGGACATAGGTACATGGATCACGGATACTTACATGGAAACCGTAAGCCAAGCGGTGACGAAACGGCGAAGTTTCAATGAGGGGGGCAAATAGCTGCGTGGACATGTAAAACACGGTCACCGGCCCCTGAGCGTTTTAAACCGGTGTGCATCCTTGTACATGGCTGCACCGTGGAAGCTGAGAACCGCGAGCTCGGCCCCGCTGAGCTTCAGCCTTTCATCGATGAGCCTCAGGGACTCGTCCGTGAGGGGGGCGGAGCCGAAGAGTCGCGAGTACACTGCCTGGGCCCCCTCTACAGGGGCCTCCCTCCCCAGGTCTACGACGGGGGTGACACCGGCGCGGATCATCTCGGCGCGTACTCCCCTGAGCTTCCCGGGGCTGAGGGGGGTCCGCGCCTCCCAGAAGACCCCGGCGCAAAGGCCGGCGCCGCGGAGCAGCTCACCAACCTCCCGGACCTTCACCGTGTCGAGGGGGAGGCTGGGGGGCGTCTGGAGCACCAGCATCCAGGATCGGAGGAGCCTCATAGCCTCCGCCATCCTCTCCAGTACCCTGTAGGTCTCCTCCTCGGCCCTGAGCCTCAGCTCGTGGGTGGCGCGCTTGTTGCACTTCACGGCGAAGGTGAAGCCTGGTGGGGCCCTCCTCCTCCACGACCTTACCGCTGAGAGCCTCGGCAGGTGGTAGAAGGTGGCGTTCACCTCTGCGAAGTCGAAGAGCCGGGCGTAGGCCTTTAGGCGGTCTCCGCTGCTGGCGAGGTAGTCCCAGCCACCCGCCCCCACGAGGAGAACCCTCCTACCCTCACCCATCGCCTGCCCTGTGTCCTGGCCTGTACACTGTAAAGTAGCCTCCACCGCAACCCTCCATGGGCGCCTCCCTGTAGCCGCCGCGGGACAGGGCCTGCTCGAAGGAGCCCAGCGCCTCGCCCTGGAGCAGCTCTGCTCTTAGCTTATGTCAGTAAGCAAGCTTGGAATTCAAGGTTGCGGTTGGCGAGCTAAGAGATATTTTCGGGGTTCAAATAACCATCCCCGAGGTGGGCTCAAGGGGTCATGGGCCCCAGGTCTTTGGGGACGAGCAACTCAGGGAAGCCCCTCAGGGCGGGGCCGAGGAGCTGTCCCGGAGCTTCGCCGTCGACAGGTTCGAGAGGGAGCTCGCAGAGGCGAAGGACGGCGTCGAGCCCCACGGCTCCATGGGGGGCGCCTCGCAAACTCTTACAGGTATATGCGCGGCATGAGGCCGATGCTCGGCGCTGCCTACGAGAGTGGAATGAGGGCTACACGAAAAAGGCTGAGGAACGCTGTTACTTTGGCCGGTGCTGGTCGGCTCTGGTCACAATGTTGAACCGACCGTAGTCGAACCTCTTGATGGGGACGCCCCTGTCAACGCCCTCCCTGTACTTACCACGGCCCTCGGATATTTCCACCACTGCCCTGTGCACGTCCCTCAACAACTCCTTCTCCACCCAGGGCTCGTTGTGGCTTGGCATGAGCCTGTCGTAATCTTCGTAGTGGCTCAGCATGTACTCGTAGCTCTCGATGAACGTCGGTATATCGCCGCCCTCCAAGTACGTGTAGATACCACCCGTGTAGAACATGTCCCCGGTGAAGAGGAGCCTGTCCTCCCTGTCCAGGAAGCAGCAGCTGTCCGGGGAGTGGCCGGGCGTGTGCATCACCTCCAGGGTCCGCGTCCCCAGGTCGATGACGTCGCCGTCGCTGAACCACCGCGTCGCCTTGAAGGGCGGGGTCACGTACTTCTTGGGGTCGAAGCCCTTGGGCAGGGGCTTCCACACCATGCCGGGCTCGACGAGGTGAATCATCTCGCTGTTGGGGAGCCCCCTTTGGGCCCTGACGCTCCAGGAGTGGTCAAGCATCGCGATACTGCTGAACCTGTGGTTGTCCGCTATGTGGTCGTTGTGGGCGTGGGTGTTCACCACCATCACGGGCAGATCGGTGATCTCCTCGACGCACGCACGTATGTTGGCTATGCCACAGCCGGTGTCGATGAGGGCCGCCTCTTCCCCGCCCAGCAGCAGGGTACACAGGGCCTCCTCGTACTGGCCCGGCTCATAGATGGCGTAGATGCCTTCCTTGACCTTGTACACCTCGAACCAATCCTGGCTGCAGGGCACCCGTTCGAGGGTCGAGTAGACCTTCCGTGGGAGCTTCTCCCACCAGCGGTCACCCATGAGCAGCTTGCGGTCTTCCGGGGTTGACATTTCAACCTTGAAAACGGGTGCCCGAGTTATATGACTATCGAGGAATGCTAATTGGCGGGTTTAGCTCACCTCGTATTTACAACCACGGCTATGATCCTGTTGGTGTCCCATGATGTGGGCCGCTGATCGAAAGCACCATAGAAGGAACTTGGGGTCCACCCCGCCTCCTCTAACATGCTCATTACCTCGTGTAGGGAGTACACCCGGTGATCCGTGTTCACGGTCTTAAGATGGATCAGGTCGTCTCCACGTCTCCGGTAGTAGGTGTGCTCTGACTCCATTCTGCTGGTTTCGAGGTTGAACCTGCGCGTCTCATTGTAGACGGTCTCTTGGCCCTTATCGATAACATCAACCGGCCTGAAGTTGCGGACCATCCAGTCACGGTTGAATGTGTCAACGATCAGGCAGCCGTCTCTCCGGATCAATTGTCTCAGCTGCTTAAACGTTTCAACATCGGTCCTCTCGTCGTAGTAGCCAATGGACGTGAAGAGGTTGAGGGCCGCGTCGAACTTGTCTTCCTTCAGAACCGTGGCTAGTTCTCTCATGTCCCCCTTGATGAAGGTGCATAGCTCCGCTACGCCCCTCTCATCCGCCCGGCTTCGAGCCCTCCTGAGGAATGGTTCAGAGAAATCAACTCCGACGACACTGTACCACATCGCCGCAAGCTCGATGGAGTGGCGGCCAATCCCGCAGGGCACATCAAGAAGCCTCGAACCTTCAACCACTCCTTTGCTCTCCAGCATCTCTCTGACTCCCTGGCAATCCAGCCTAGCCCTCTCGATGCCCGCCTCCATGTCGAGCATGAATAGGTCGGAGGAGTCTACGAATAGCTGCTCAGTCCAATGCTTCATAAGCTAAAAGATATTTTATTGTTTTATAACATTAATGAGTAACACTACTTACCCACAGCCGAGGCCGCCGGGTTAACGTTATATCCCCCTACAAGAGAAGTCCAATAGATTTCAATGGACTGCGACATCCTCGTCATCGGGGCAGGGGTCCTGGGCCTCAGCTCCGCCTACCACATGAAGCGGCGTGACCCCTCCAAGAAGATACTGGTCATAGACAAGTTCAGCGGCCCCGGCCAGGGCAACAGCGCCAAGAGCGAGGGCGGGTTCCGCAACGTCTTCACCAGTGAGACCAACTACCTGCTAGCCGACACCAGCATCGACGCCTACAAGGAGATGGAGGAGCAGGGCCACGACATAAAGCTCCAGTTCATTGGCTACCTCTGGCTCTTCAGCCAGGGCCAGCACGAGGCTATCAAGCCCGCCGTCGACGCCATAGTGAAGCGCGGCGGCAGCGTCACCGTACTCAGCCTTGACGAACTCAAGGAGTCGGTGCCCTGCCTGGTCACAGGGTTCGGCGGCGACGAGGAGGCCGAGCTCATGGGCCTCGAGGACGTCGCCGTCGGCGTCTTCGGGGAGAAGTGTGGCAGCCTGGACGCGGACGCCCTCACTCGCGCCTACGAGGCCGAGTTCCTCAGATTGGGCGGCGAGGTCATGTACAACACGGAGGCCAAGAGGCTGCTCCTGAAGCCCGAGGAGGAGCTGGGCATACCGGGGGAGCCCTTCGTCTGGCAGAACACCCGGATCGTGGGAGCCGAGACCAGCAAGGGATCCATCAACGCCGCCAAGACCGTGATCGCCTGCGGCGTATGGGCGGCCAGCCTCATGGACCCCGTCGGCCTAGACAGCTTCATGCGGCCCAAGAAGAGGCAGCTCTTCGCCTTCAAGGACGCCAAGCTGGGGCCCCTTTTCAAGGTCAAGGGCCTCAACGAGGAGGGGAGCATACCCCTGACCATCCTCCCCAAGGCCAAGATACTGTTCAGGAGCGAGCTCAGCGAGGGAAGCATCTGGCTGGGGTGTGCCGACGACCTGGGCCGCAGGTTCGAGCTGGAGGAGGACCCCCAGGCCGAGGAGGACTACTACACCAACAACGTGTACCACGTCCTGGTGAAGTACTTCCCGTGCTTCGAGGACGTCCGACCCATGAACATGTGGGCGGGCCAGTACGCCATCAACAGCCTCGACGAGACGCCAGTGGTCTACGAGGCCCACGGCATGTACTACATCGGCGCTGCAAGCGGCAGCGGCATAATGAAGGCCGACGCACTGGGCAGGATAATTGACGCCCTGGTGGCCGGCGAGGAAGAAGCGGAGCTACAAGGCGGCCGCAGGTTCAGAGTCGCTAACCTGGGCGTCAGATACAGGCATGTGGAGCACGAAAGGTTCGTCATCTAACATTATTCTCCGGGCATCTACAACCAATATAAACAAGATACGACATGGGTAGTGGAAAGAGGGTGGGCTGATGACAGACAGGAGGCTGATAAGGGTGCTACACATCGATGATGACTCTAATCATCTCCAGTTCACCAAGACGTTCCTGGAGAAGCTCTCAGGCTCTGTGAAGGTCACGTCCGCCACGGGACCCGCCCAGGCCCTCGCCCTGCTCAAGGACCAGAGCTTCGACTGCATCATATGCGACTACGAGATGCCGTCCATGAACGGCCTCACCCTTTTCCCCCTTGTAAAGGGGATCACGGAGGCCCCCTTCATCCTCTACACAGGCCATGGGAGCGAGGAAATCGCGGAGGCGGCCTTCGCGGCGGGCATTAACGACTACGTGAAGAAAGAGCTGGAACCTAGCCACTACCAGGTCCTCATGAAGAGGATAACCGTGGCAATGGAGAATCGTGCTGCTGAGGAGGAGACCCGACGAACCCAAGCCCTCATCGAGACCTTCATGGACTCCGCGACAGACGGCTTCAGCATCCTCGATCGGGACCTGAACTACATGGACACAAACAAGGTCATCGAGCAGAGGCTGGGCCTCAGCAAGGGAGAAATAGTCGGGAAGAGCATCATCACGCTGTTCCCCGAGATCAGGACATCCGGTCGAGAGGAACGTTACCTGGAGGTCCTAAAAACCGGCGCCCCCTTCAGACTTGACCTGCTCGACGAGCCCAACGGGAGCCGCTACCTGCAGATCAAGGCCTTCAAGGTGGGGGATGGGCTGGGAATCATCAGCACCGACATAACTCAGCTCAAGAGGTTCGAGGCCAGGCTCAACGCCCTCCACTTGAGCGCGACCCAGCTGAGCCAGGCCGGGAGCCTAGAGGAGGTGTCCATTATTACCACCCAGATCCTCTCAAGCGCCCTGGGGTACGGATGGGGCGACGTTGGCTTCATGGACGGCGGTGAGTTCGTGTTTTACAGGGGCATCGAGTATAGTTTCCCCGACAGGGTAAGCATTCCTCTGAACACGAAAAGCGTTATCGCCAGGGCTCTGAGGACCCTCAGCAGCCAGGTGGTCCCAGACGTTAGGCTCGACCCCGACTACGTAATTATGCCTGTTACCGGGTACGAGCCCCCGCTGAACCTATCGGAGCTGGCAGTGCCAATAATCTTGGACGGCGAATCGGTGGGCGCTATAAACATTGAGAGCACCCAATTGAACGCATTCTCTGAGGATGATGTGAAGCTGCTTGAGATACTCGCCCAACACGTCGCCTCCGCGGTCCGAAGGATAGGCGAGCTTGAGGATAAGAAGAGGCAGCTGGAGAAGCTTGAGGCTCTCAACCAGCACCTAATATCCCTGAACACGGCTCAAACCCTCGACCAGATGCTTGACGTTACATACACCGCGCTGGAGAAGATCATTGGCTTCAAAATAGTCGATGTCATCAAGGTGGAGGACGGTCGATTGGTCGACTACCTGGTTAGCGAGCTCGCTGACCCGCCGTACAGCCTCCCCCTGGAAGGGGGAGGGATCACTGTGCGCGCTGCGGTCCTCAAACAGACACAGTACGTTCCGGACGTGAGAGAAGACCCTGATTATGTGCAGGGTAACAGGATCAGCCTCACGGAGCTGGCGGTCCCCGTGGTGGTCGAGGGAGCGACGGTAGCTGTCTTAAACGTGGAGAAAGGCGAGCCCTATACCTTCACCGAGCAGGAGAGGAAACTCACCGAAGCCCTGGGGGCCCACGCCGCGATAGCCATCAGGAACCTAAGGTACATGGAGGCACTTAACAGGTCCGAAGAGCGGTACAGGGTGCTCCTGGAGAACACCTCCGACGCTGTGTTCGTGCTCGACGCCGAAAAATACCTCTATGTGAATCAGAAGGCAGCTGACCTCATGGGATACAAGAACCCCCGCGACTTGATCGGTAAACCAGCCTTCCAGGGGATAGATGAAGCCGACAGGGAGCGAGTCAGGAAGTACACCCTTGCCAGGCTGAGGGGGGATGACGCCCCCACTAGGTACCAGTTCACGATGAAGGGTAGAGATGGGGCGCCCATCGTGATTGAGAACAGCGCCACAAGGATCATCTACGACGGAAAGGTAGCCTCACTAGCCATCAACCGCGACATCACTGAACGGGCCCGGTACGAGGAGACCCTAACAGCCCTATACAATCACTCTGTTAAACTCGGGGCAGTTAAGAGCGTGCAGGATGCTGCCTCGACTACAATGAACATAATGGATCAGGTGTTCGGGTGGAGCTTCATATCGTTCCAAGTTGTCGAAGGCGAAAAGCTGGTGAACGTAGACTCCCGTGGGACGCCGCCACGAGGTGTGCCCCTGCCCCTTGAGGGCCCCGGCCTGACCGTCAGGGCGGCGCGGAGCAAGCGCCCAGTGTACGCCCCAGACGTCCACCAGGATCCCGGATACATCATGGTCAACAGCGACACAAGGTCCGAGCTGGCCGTTCCGGTCATAGCCCAGGACAGAGTGTACGCGGTCCTCAACGTAGAGAGCCCCAAGGTCGAAGCGTTCACGGAGCAGGACATCAGGATGCTTGAGCTTCTGGGGATGCACGTTGGGGCGGCGCTTGCGAGGTTAGAGCAGGAGGCTGAACAGGAAAAAGCATCAGAGGGGAACCTGGGTAACGTCCTTAAAGGTTTTGACAGGGTGAGCCGCATGATCAGGCACGACCTCAAGGGCCCCCTCATAAATGTGCGCAACGCGGCGCAGCTGATGGTCGAGGATGCGGGGTCCTCCTCCGAGATGATCTCCATCATCAACAAGAACATCGACTACATGAGCTACATAGTCGACGACCTGAGGGACCTCACGTCGCCCAAGGCTCTAAAAACCGAGCTCGCGAGCCTTGACCACGTCGTGAAGAGGGCCCTCGAGAAGCGCATTTCCCCTGCGGAGATCACTCTACGGTTTTACCTTGAAGCCGGAGGCTCCCTGGAGCTTGATGTAAACAAGATGACAAGGGTGATCGACAACCTGCTGAACAATGCCATTGAGGCGATGCCCAACGGCGGCACCCTCAAGGTTAGCACCGAGGCTAGGCTAGGCGAATCCATCCTAACGATCACCGACACAGGCTCAGGGATCTCGGACGCCGACAAGGAGAAACTGTTCCAGCCCTTCTTCACGACCAAAGAGACAGGGATGGGCCTGGGACTTACATACTGCAGGGAGGTGGTTGAGGCCCATCGCGGAGGCATCAGCATAAGCTCCAGGGTGGGCCAGGGCACATCCGTGGAGGTCAGGCTCCCCGCGGTATCGCCTAGCTCATGACGCCGGTGGGTCCGCCCTCCCTGCTCCTGACGCCCTTCACCACGCCCTCGACAAGCTTGTAGACAGACCTTAGGCCCCTCCTTTCGGGGTCCCTGCTTGACGGATAGCTGGCCAGGCCGAAACCGGCCGCCTTGGGGTTCTCGAAAATTATCTCAAGGGCCTCCGCCAGCTCACCGGCTGTGGGGCCGTCCTTCACTGGGAGGCCTGCGCCCGGGATGTCCTCGGGGTCCAGGACGTCAAGGTCTATGTGGACGTATATGATGTCGGCGATGGTGCCGAGCCTATCCATCTCCATGTCGATGGCCGGGCTTAGGCGCCGCACGTCATCCACGCTGATCTGGCTCACATCATACTGGTCTATGAGGTACTGCTCCCAGGGGTCCGTGTCCCTGACCCCGACCATGGTGACGTACTTCATGGGCAGAGGCGGGTCCAGCCCGCAGGCCCGCCTGATGTGGTGGAGGCAGAGGCCGGTGCTGATGGCCACGGGCATCCCCCCCATCATGCCGCTGAGGCTCGTCTCGGGGGTGTTGAAGTCTCCGTGGGCGTCCACCCAGACGAGCCCTACCCTCAGCGGCTTCCGCCCTCCCCCCGACCTCTGGTGGCCTGCTAGCATGCCCATCAGCCCGTTGCAGTTGCTCAGCAGCCCTATTGGGAGGGCCCCGGCCCTTATCTGCTCGGCCACCATGTCGGCCAGGTGGTTGCTCGCTAGGGCCAGCCTGTACCTTGCCCCGTAGGACTTCTCCTCCTCCTCTGTGAGCCAGGCCGTCCTCCTGTCCACAACATCGCACCCCCACTCCTCGAGGAGCCCCAGGAGGCCGCCGCCCTCCATGACGTTGGGGCTCTCATCGATCTCCGTGTAGCCAAGCTGGCCGTTGTGCAGCAGCTTCGGTAAGCCTACCCTGATCTTGCTCATGGAATCACTAAGGAGTTACTCACCGTATAAAACCCTGTGCGTGGAAAAAAATGTGTTACCGGTCCCAGCCTCGCCTGGCAGGCCCGGGGCGCCGGTACTCCACCTGTTTCGCTGAGACGTTGTTCTCCAGGTTCAGCTCCTCGAAGGGGTCCTCGTCTAGCACCTCGTAGCTCCCGTACCTACCGAGGTTAAGCCTCATGCTGCCCCTGAAGGTGTTCACGTAGGCGTTGCTGAGCCGCAGGACGCTGTCCTCCTGCACCTCGTCGATGGCTTCGTCCCACAGAGTCATGTACACGCTGCCAGTGTCGTCGGCCACGAGGGCCTCAGCGACCCTGTGGGTGGACCCGTCCTCCTTGGAGGTTACCTCCCTGGGGGGGGTCTTGCTCACGACCTTGACGATTGTGTAGACCCTGCGGCTGAAACTGGTTAGCTCGCCTATCTTGCTTAAAGGCTCATCCGACTGACCCAACGCACACACTCTCCTGCGACTGAGATATGGGCTTCGCGGGTTTAAGGGTTCCCTGAGCCCCAGCCTTCTTATCGTTCACCGCCAATCTATGGTACATGAACGACCTCAGGGACCCGTTCCCGGTTACAGGGGAGTGCATCTTTCTCGACATAGCGAACCATAGCCCCCCGTCCACACCCGTGAAAGCGGCCATAAGGGCGTACCTGGACGACTGGGACCGGCAAGCCAGGCACGGCGACAGAAGGGTTGAGCAGGCCAACGAGAGCTTCGCCCGCCTCATAGGGGCTGAACCCCACGAGATCGCCTGCATGCCCAACACCTCCAGGGGCCTGGCCACGGCGGCCAACTCCATCGGGGCCGGGAGAGGCGACAACGTAGTGGTTAACGACCTGGAGAACTGGGCCAACGTGTACCCATGGACAGGGCTCAGGAGGAGGGGCGTGGAGGTCCGCATCGTCAAGGGTAGGGGCGGAGTCATCCACCTAGCCGACGTGGAGGCGGCCGTGGACGACAGGACAAGGGTGGTGAGCATAAGCCAGGTCCAATGGCTGACGGGGGCCCGCCAAGACCTGAGGCCCCTCGCGGAGCTCGTCCACGGCCACGGCGGGTGCTTGGTTGTGGATGGGATACAGGCCGCCGGGGCCCTCATGATAGACGTGAAGAGGGACCAGGTCGACTTCTACGCCTGCGGCAGCTACAAGTGGCTCCTCGGACCCTCCGGGGCGGGATTCCTCTACGCGCGGGAGGGCATCCTTGGCGAGCTTGAGCCTAGGGAGGTGGGGTACAGGGCAGTAGAGGAGCACAGCCTCGACGAGCCCACCCTCAAGGGCACAGCCCAGAGGCTGGAGTTCGGCGAGCCAAGCTACCTGAGCTTCGTGGGAACCAAGGCGGGGATCGACCTCATACTGAGGCTCGACCCAAAACGCGTGGAGAAGAAGATACTGGGGCTCAGCGGGCGCCTGCACGACGGCCTCAGCCGCATAGGGGCCCGACTAGTTACCCCTGGGGACAGTTCCCTGCGGTCCGGGGTGGTCAGCTTCACGACTAATGCCACAGAGGAACACTTCAAGGTGCTCACGGAGGCTGGCTTCGTCGTCAGCCTCAGGCCTGCCGGCCTACGCGTCTCCACAGGGTTCTACAACACCCTGGAAGAGGTTGACCTGCTCCTGGATAGGCTGGAGGGCCTGATGAAATGTTGAATAACGCCGAAGCTTCTAGCACGGCCGTGGGAACATGACGGCCGTCAAATTAACTGGCAGCAACCTGTACGTGGCCATAATGGGCGCCAGAGGCGTACGAGTTAATGACGTAGAGGACACACTACAATACCTTCGAAGGCTATTCGAGGGGCAGGTTTTCCAGCTATTCGACGCGTCAATGGTGGCCGGCTGGCGCCACATCTTCCACGCAGCTGTGAATGCCGTAGGCGCTGTCGAGAACGACTACGCGGTCTCGAAGAGCTTGGACGTCGAGGCTCTTCTGTACGCGTCCTGCAGGGACCAGATATCCCGAGCCTTCAAGCTGATGGGGGTGTCAAGGGCCACAAACGCGGTCGCGGTCCTCGTGTTGGGTGAAGACGTGGAGGCTACTGAGGCTGCAGCTAGGCGGATCGCTGAGGCGCTTGGGGAGCCGGACGACTCGGTTCTGCGGGTGGACGAGGCAAAATACCTAAGGCTAAGGGAAGCCTTCGAGGTTTCCAGCAGGGCGCTCCAAGCCGTGGGCGGGGACCCCTACGAGGCCCTTACGGGCATCATAGTGGAGAAGGGGGCACTACTATCGCTCCGGAGATAGGGCGGCCCGCTCCTTCTGAACATTCAAGATGTCACGAGGCCTAACGACCGATACGCCCGTCTCGTCGCCCACGACCTCCACAAGGACGACCCAGTCAGGCTGCTCGAGGTCAACCCTCAACTCTATGGCCGATGCCACCGCATCGATCACCTCCAGGCTTCGCAGCTGGGTCCTCCTCTTCTCAAGGGTTACCCTGAACGAGTCCACCGGCCCCATCACGCCGGCCAGTGTCTTAACGGCGTCCACTACCCTTTCTACGCTGGTTTCGGCCCACATCTGGACGGGCATGACCCTGTAGACGCTGCCGAGCCTTTCGGGGTCTGAGGCCAGGTAGGCTCTGAGCCCGCGGATGGCCTCCACGGGGTCCATGCTGGTGCGGGCAACTATGAGTCCCTTGATCCGCGACCGGTTCACTCTCGGCTCAGGGTCCCCGGCGGCCCTCAGCCCCATCCAGAGCTCGCTGCAAGCCTGGCTGACGCTCAACTGGTCCGTGGTGGCCAGCATGTTGTAGTCCATGCCATATCTATGCACTGACATGTTTTTTATATTACGGCCACGTCCCCCGTTTGGACGAAGATGAAGGTCGGTTCCAGGTGCGGCTACTGCCTCCTCCACAGGGGCTACAAGATGATCCAGATGAGCACGGAGGACGAGGAGACGAGGCGCGACGCCATGCAGGAGCTCCTGGCCCTCATGGGCAGAGAGTTCAGGTCCAACGCAGTGCCCAGCGTCATCGGCGCCGAGAGGGGCCGCGTAATCGCCAGGGTCACGGGGTGCGCCGACCCCTACATGGAGCTGAAGCGGGAGGCCAACATATCCGGCCTAGCTATGCTACCCCGGCTGAGAGCCCTGGTCGAGGAGAAGCCGGAAGACGAGAGGCTCAGGGCTGCCTGCCTCATCAGCTGCCTTGGCAACGTCATCGACTACGATGTCCCCGGCAACAACAGTGACATCGAGGACGCGATGAAGCTCATCGGCGAGGGCTTCTACCTGGACGACACCAACGAGTTCAAGAGCCTGATATTACCCGGGTCCAGGCTCCTATTCCTGACGGACAACGCAGGCGAGATAGCCTTCGACACCCTGGTTGTGAAGGAGCTTCGGCGACTGGGCTGCCACGTCACTGTGGCCGTCAAGGCGGGCCCCAGCCTAAACGACGCACTGTTGGAGGACGCCGAGGCCGTGGGAATGACGAAGGCGGCCGACGAGGTGATAACCACAGGCGCCGCGGCCATTGGGGTGCGCCTGGACGAGGCCCCGGACTGGTTCCTCGAAAGGTTCAGCTCCGCTGACCTCATAGTAGCCAAGGGCATGGCAAACTGGGAGACCCTCACCGAGACGCCCGCACCCTGCCCCCTCCTGTACGTCTTCAGGACCAAGTGCGAGCCCGTGGCTAGGGCCGTGAGGGTGCCCGAGATGCAGAACGTGGCGCTCCTAGTCGAGAGGGGCTGGAGCCTCAGCCCCTCAGCACCCTGAGTATGTCCTCGCCTTTAATGGGGCCCGCGCGGAGTATCCACATCTCCTCCCCCGAGAGGTCCAGCACGGTTGAGGGCTCCCCGCCCGCTGTCCTCCCTCCGTCCACGACGACATCGACCTTGCGGCCCAGTTGTTCCACGGCCCCACTCGCCGTCGTGGGAGGCTCCCTGCCGCTGATGTTGGCGCTCGTACTCACGAGAACTCCGCCGCTGAGTGAGGCGAGCCTGCGGGCGCCCTCGTGCCCCGGGACGCGCACGGCAAGAGTGGACCCTTTGCGGGTGACCCAGACCGGGTACTCTACCTTACTTGGGAGCACCAGGCTCAGAGGGCCGGGCCAGAACCTCTCCACGAGGCGCTCCGCGGCGGCGTTGAACTCCACGACCATTCTGGCTGCCTTCAGGTCGGAGCATATGAGGGGCAGCGGCTTGTCAGCCCTACCCTTGATCTCGCACACACGGCGCGTGGCGTCGGGGCTGCTCGGCTCGCACCCCAGCCCGTAGAACGTCTCCGTGGGGTACACGACCACGCCGCCGCCCCTCACGGCGAGGGCCGCCTCCCTGAGTCCCTGCTCGTCGGCGTTAACCAGCTTCATCCATGATCACCCAGCCACTGACCGGATTTAAGGTGTTCATTCGGCGAAGACCAGCCCCACCATGTAGATGGTGAGCATGCCGAGCACAAGCACGAACATCTGAATCATTGAGCGCAGGCGGCTGTCCTCGTTGTGCATTTCTGGTATAAGCTCTGAAGCAGCGAGGAAGATGAAGGCCCCCGCGCTGAAGGCTATCATGTATCCGCCTAGGTTCTCAACCGAGGCGAAGAAGCTTGACCCGACGAAGCCTCCCAGCACGGCGGACAGGGAGGCCAGGAAGTTGAAGAGAAGTGCTCGCCTCCTCTCCATCCCAGCGTAGACCAGTATCCCGTAGTCCCCTATCTCCTGGGGGAGTTCGTGGAAGGCTACGGCTATGGTCGTTGTCAGGCCGACGTTGAAGCTGTTAATGAAACCCGCGGCTATGATCATGCCGTCTATGAAGTTGTGGATGAGGTCACCCAGTATGTTCAGGTATGCGAACTCCTTGGGGGGCGCCTTCTTTCCGCGAGCCTCAAACTCGTGGCCGTGGCCGTGCCCGTGGTACCAGTACAGTATGCGCTCCAAGAACATGAACACAATGAAGCCGAGGGCGACCATGGGGAAGACCAAGGCCGCTTCCACTGTCTCCACCGCCTCCGGCAGCAGATCGAAAAGGGCTGCCCCCAGTATGGTGCCCGCCGAGTACGCTATCATAACGGCCAGTATCTTGTGGAGCCTCACGTCAGCCATCGATAAGGCGAACACCCCCACCAGCGACAACAGGCTGATGAGGATCGTGGCGGCCAGTGTCTCTATGGTGCTCGGAAGCATGCTATATCATGTTGAACGGTTTAAAGTAAATGTTACTAAACTTGACGCGTTTTTTATTAACGTAGGGAGAATGTGCTCACAGATTAAAACACGGTCCCCATGCGACTAACCTTATGAAAGAGTAACAGCGAAGGATGGCGAACGGTTACAGAGACGCATGAGAGGATTTATTAGAGCCCCCGCATTCTCACATGAGAATTACCCTCAACCGACACTGATCAAAATGAATTTCGATGAATTGCCCATCAAGCCCGAGATCAAGCGGGCCCTCAAGGAGATAGGCTTCGACGAGATGTTCCCCATCCAGGAGAACGCCATACCCCCCATGCTGGAGGGCAGGAACGTCTTAGGTCAGGCAAAGACGGGGACGGGGAAGACTGCGGCCTACGGCGTGCCCATGCTCCAGATGCTTGACCCAGCATCGGGCAATGTGGAGGGCCTGGTGCTGGCCCCGACGAGGGAGCTGGCCGTCCAGATCAACGAGGACCTCAACACCTACGGCAGGCACACTAAGGTTTGGGCCACCCCCATATACGGAGGCGTCAGCCTGGAGGGCCAGGTAAGGGAGCTGAGGAAGAAGCCCACCATCGTGGTAGGGACCCCGGGCCGCATCATGGACCACATGAGGCGTGGTAACCTGGACTTGGGCAAGGTCAGGATGGTCACCCTGGACGAGGCGGACAGGATGTTCGACATGGGCTTCTACGAGGACATAGAGTACATCCTCAACAGGCTGCCCCGGAAGAAGCAGGTGAGCCTCTGGAGCGCCACCTTCGACGACCGCACGCGGAACCTGAGCGCCAAGTTCATGCCCGACACCGTGACGGTGAACATGAGCCGGGACGAGATAGCCCTCACGACCATCAAGCAGTACTACATGATCCTGGCGCCCCACGAGCGAGAGGACGCGCTGATGCGCCTCATAGAGTTCTTCAAGATGGACAGGGCCCTCATCTTCTGCCGCACCAAGTTCACCGTGGACCGACTGACCTCCGGCCTCAAGCGCGAGGGCATCTCCGTTGAGCCCCTCCACGGGGACTTTACACAGGCGAGGCGCCAGCAGGTGCTGGACGGGTTCCGGCGGGGCGAGTTCGAGTTCATGATATCCACGGAGCTGACGGCCCGGGGCCTGGACATCGAGGACGTGCCCTTCATCATAAACTTCGACGTACCGGACGACCCCCTCATGTACTTCCACAGGGTCGGGAGGACGGCGCGGGCCGGCAAGAAGGGCACGGCCATAACCTTCGTTATGCCCGACCAGGAGATGGAGCTGGAGC
>Ga0154711_141_pt1 | contig 15593 bp, 24 predicted proteins | sample Rifle2008BG13ft_FD_105571 | JGI IMG/M metagenome (GOLD analysis project Ga0154711, IMG submission 105571) | Candidatus Bathyarchaeota archaeon RBG_13_60_20 | reverse complement strand
AGATACTCCCGCCAGTCGAGGCCCAGCGCGTACCTCCACTTGGGGTATGCAGTCTCTAGGTCGTTGTAGGCCCTGAGGTGCCTGGGGCAGTAGACCGAGCCTGCATCGGCCTCCCTCTCGCATACCTTACACTTAGCCGTCTCTTCTCCCTCCCTTAGACGGGCACTCCGGGTTGACGCATAGCTCCAGCGGCTTCCTGTGGAAGTACATCTTTATGACAGGGGCCCCGCACTCGGCGCAGCTTTTACCGGTCGAGTAGAACCTATTTTTCTGGGGTAGGCCGTAGCTCTGCCCGCACGCCCTGTTGGAGCATGACGCGTAGACGGCACCCGTCTTGGAGTTGCGGCCCAGTGTTATATCGCCGGCGCCGCATGAGGGACAGGAGCCTAGGTACCCCTCCTTGCGCGCTGCGCCCCTCAGGGTCCCGGCGATCTCTTCGCCGATCCGGTCCTCGTTCTCCCTGAATCTGGCGAGTATCGGGCCTAGCGTCTCCTGGGCCTTCTCCAGCACCCTCTCGACCTCCACACCTCCCGTCTGGATGGCCTCCAGGTCCGACTCCAGACCACGGGTCAGCCCCACCGACAGTATGTCGGGGCAGTGCCTTTCCAGCGTCTCCACGACGCCGTAGCCCAAGTCGGTGATCCTTATGCTCTGGCCCTCGGTGTACCCGCGCTTGGAGAGGGTGTCTATTATCTCGGTCCTCGTGGCCTTGGTCCCAATGTCCACGGACTCCATGAGCCCCAGGAGGCTGCTAGCGTTGAGCCTCTGAGGAGGTTTTGTATAAGCTCTGCCTGTGGACAGCTTGGTGACGGGCACGCTTGATCCTACTGCGAGTTTGGGGAACCGCCTCTCGCCCTCCTTCACGTATGGATAGTATTCGAGCCAGCCCCTCTCCCTGATGAGGCTGCCCCTGAGGAAGAAGAGGTGGCCGTTCACATCCACGTCCGCACGGGCCCTCTCTGTCACGAGGGGTCCTGCCAGGCACGCCATGAACCTTCTCACCGCCAGGTCGTAGACCTTACTCTCGGGGTCTCCCAGCCTCCTAGGCGAGGCCCCCGTGGGGTGGATAGCCGGGTGGGCCGGGTCGTCCTTCTTCCCCTGCCTCGGCCTGGGGGTCTTTCTGGATAGAAGCTTCTCGGCGTAGGCCGCGTATGTGGGGCTCCTGCTAAGTTTACCAAGAATGTCCTTGATGTCGATTGATGAGGGAAGCCTCTGGCTGCTGGTCCTGGGGTAGCTTATGTAGGCGCCCAAGTAGAGCTTCTCGGCGGTCGCCAGCGTAGCCGAGGGACTTAGCTTATGTACTCTGTAGGCTTCTCTCTGGAGGTCGCCCAAGTTGAAGGGGGGCGGAGGTGGCCTGCGGTCCGTCTCCTCGTGGACGCCCGTGACCCTTCCCACCTGGCCTCTGCAGGCCCGGGCCAGCTCCTTGGCATTGGTCTCCCGCTCCAACCGGGGCTCGCTATACTCCAGCGGGTACCTCTCCCCATCTATCTCCGTCTCGGCATGCGCCCTCCAGTAGGGCACTGGAACGAAGCTGCAAATCTCGTCTTCGCGCGCCTTCACGAACCCGAGGGTGGGCCCCTGGACCCTGCCTACGCTCAGCGTCCTTGAGAGCCCCGATGCGTTTCTGACTGCCAGGGTCAGGGCCCTGCTGAGATTTATGCCAAAGAGCCAGTCGACCTCGTGGCGAGCCTTCCCAGCCGCTATCACGGGGTAGTCGAGGGCCCTGCTCCTCGCCTCCCACGACCTGTTCAGGTCCTCCCTGGTTAGGGTGCTGTACCGCATCCTGCCGGCTCTCGGCAGGGAGTGCTCGCCCACCGCGTATCTGAGCACGTTATAGGCGATGAGGCTGCCCTCCATGTCGTAGTCGCAGGCGCTCACGAAGCCCTGGGCACCCTCGGCGAGGCTCCTAATGGCCCGTATATGGGCTCCCGCCTTTCCGTGCCCCTTGCCTGCCTGGGTGACCGGCACCCACGCCGTGTCGTATACGGGGTAGGTCCAGCCCTCTCCTCGTTGTACTAGCGTGTATAGGTGCCCAAGCGCTGACACGACGACAAGCTCGTTCCCGCAGCGCGCCGCAAGGTAGTATGTGACGTCGCCCGCCCTGCGGGTCTCCGGCCGGCCCCCTTCGTCCAGTGCCTCGGCTATGCGTCTGGCCGAGCTCGGCTTCTCGGTGACTAAAAGCAGTCTGTCGGGCAACCCAGTATAGGGTTGGCAGGCCTCTGATAATCCTTTACTAGGGTTTGTCTCAGAAAACTGACGCAAAAACCCGTTTACGGATAACTTTTTTCAAGTAAATAGGTTAGGGTAACAAGTGATAAATCTCCCTGAAAAAGGGGGACGGGGCGGCCTCACAACATATTTCAGAGCCCTGCCACCATTGGGAGGTGATGCAACCCGTAACAGTGGTCCTGAGCGGCGGCAGAGTCGTTGTGCCTGCCCAGAGCGACGCAGACAGCCTCATGAACGACGGCTACGGCTCCAGGGAGGGGGGCCTATACATGCTTGAGCCCGTCGAGGCGCTGTTCAACGTGGAGCGCGGAAGGGTCGAGGTCATCGACGAGGAGGACAACAAGCACCTGGGCTTGAAGGAGCTGCTGCCATTATTCCAAGAGAGAGACGGGAAGGTGTGGACCAGGTACCTCGTCTACAGGGACCTGAGGACACGGGGGTTCACGGCTAGGCGCGACCCGGAGGGACCGGCCGACCTGGTGGTCTATGAAAGGGGCATGTTCAAGCAGGGCCCGCCCACCATACGCATCGCAATAATCTCGGAGGGGTTGCCTGAGAGCCTGAAGGGGCTGCTGGGGATGGCCAGGGGCTACGAGGAGCTGGGGCTGCAGTTGAAGCTGGCCGTTGTGGACAGGAGGGGGGACATGGTGTACTACAGCCTATCCGAGCGTAGCTTCGTCGAGGAAGCTTAGAAGTTCGCCTACCTTGACCTTGGACTGGTTCCCCGTCTTCATGTCCCTCACGGTGACCTCGCCGCCGGCCAGGTCCTTCTCGCCGACCACCACCACGGTGGGTATCCCTTTCTTGTCGGCGTACTCGAACTGCTTGCTGAGCCGCCTGCCCATCATGTCCACGACTGCGGACTTGCCTGCCCTCCTGAGTATCTGGGTGATCCTGATGGCCTCTATCTTCACGAACTCGCCGACGGGAGCCACGTAGATCTCTGCTCCGAGGGTCAGTCCATCGAAGGCCCCCTTGGACTCCAGGATGGGTGTGAGGCGGTCGACGCCGAAAGCGATGCCCGTGGCCGGCGTCGGCTGGCCCCCGAATAGCTCCACGATCTCGTCATACCTTCCTCCGCCCGCTATGCTGCCATAGTCCTCATAGCCTTTGGCGAGAACCTCGAAGACGGGCCCAGTGTAATAGTCAAGGCCTCTAGCTAGGCTCAAGTCAACAACAATGTATTGAGCATACCCGAACCCCTCAGCGTACTCGTAGAGGCTGCTCAGAGCCTCGCACCCCTTGAGCCCTTCAGGGTAGTCCTTCAGCGTCGAGTTGGCTGATTTGAGGACTTCCCCTGGCTCTCCCACCATTCCCAGGAGGTCCAGCAGCTTGTTAGACTCTTCATCGCTTGGGGATATCCCTCTGAGCTCCTCTACCACGCCGTCTCTGCCGATCTTCGCCAGCTTGTCCACGGCCCTGAAGGCGTCCAGGCTCCTCTCCTCAGGAATACCGGACAGGGCCGCCATGGCCCTCAGTACCCTCCGGTCGTTGACCCTGATGGTGAAACCTTCGAAACCCAGCCTCTCAAGGGCGTCCACGGCCGCGGCAAGCACCTCGGCGTCGGCTATGCTGTCGGCCACGCCGAACACGTCCACGTCGGCCTGCCAAAACTCTCTGAACCGATACTCCGTGGGCCTCTCGTAGCGCCAGACGGGCCCCAGGGCGTAGCGCTTGAAGGGCATGACCAGCTCCCTGTGAGCCGCCACCACCCGGACGGTGCTGGCCGTGTGCTCGAAGCGTAGAGCCAGCTCCCTATCTGACTTGTCCTTGAATGCGTATATTTGGTCGTTGATGTCCTCCCCGCTCTTGATCTGGAGCATCTCCAGGTACTCGAAGGCGGGCGTGCCCAGGGGCTCGTATCCGTAGGCCTCGAAGACCCTTCTCACCTGGTCCAAGACCCAGTTCTTCCTGAGCTGGTCGTCGGGAAGGTAGTCCCGGGTTCCGCGTGGCGGCTGGAACATGAGCGAGTAATTGATCAAGGGGTTATGTATAGGTTACTCTGCGAGGCTGGTTTCCACACGCTCGACGCCCCTGCCCGGGTTCTTTCTCTTAAGCTTGATTGCCCCGATCTCCCTGGTGTCCATGACGTGGGTTCCGGCGCAGTGCATCTCCACGGGGCCGCAGCTCCAGTGGCGTATGCCGTCATCGTCAACCTGTATGGTGACAGGGTGCCCCTCCGAGAGGAACCTGTTGGTATCCTCCTCCACCCTCCTCAGCTTTTCCTGGTCCAGCCTCTCCTCATACATGTAGTCAGCCCTGTCCTTGCGCTCGTCCACGAAGCTGCCCGTCCTCTGGGCGTACCCCAGGTGCATCCAGAGGTAATACTCCATGATGTGGCTGGCGGTGTGGAGCTTCATGATCCTGTACCTCCTGTCCCAGTCGATTATGCCGTGGACACGGTCCCCCTGCCTAAAGACTGGAGGCAACTTCATGATGTGCACTATTCTGCCGCCGTCGAACCGGGTGTCGACGACCCTGGCTCCGTTGAGGGTGCCCGTGTCCCCAGCTTGGCCGCCCGCCTCAGCGTAGAAGGCCGTCTGGTAGAGTTCCACGGTGTCGCCCTCGACGCTCACCACCTCGGCGTCGAACTCCCTAAGGTAATGGTCCCTGTCGTACAGCTTCACAGTCATGGGTTAAGGGTCGCCCGTTGGTGAATAAAATGTTGTTACGATTGAAAAAGGGTGGTAGAGGGATTTAGTAGTTCTCGGCACGCAGCTCGTAGTAGCTCTGCGGATGCTTACACGCCGGACACACCTTGGGCGCCTCCTTTCCGTGGTGCACATAACCGCAGTTCCTGCATTTCCAGTCGACCTCCTTGTCCCGCTTGAACACGGCGCCCTTCTCCACGTTGCCCAGAAGCTTCCTGTACCTCTTCTCGTGCTTCTCCTCCACCTCGCTTATCTCGGTGAAGGACTCCGCCACCTTGTCGAAACCCTCCTTCCTAGCCGTCTCGGCGAAGTCAGGGTAAAGGGTCCCCCACTCCAGCTTCTCGCCTTCCGCGGCCGCCAACAGGTTCTCTGCCGTGGTCCCGATCTTCCCGGCGGGGTAGGTGGCCGTAATCTCTACATCACCACCCTCCAGGTGCTTGAAGAACACCTTGGCGTGCTCCATCTCATTCTCAGCCGTCTCTATGAAGATGGCCGCGATCTGCTCGAAGCCTGCGCTCCTCGCCGCGCTGGCGAAGTACGTGTACCTGTTCCTCGCCTGGCTCTCCCCGGCGAAAGCCTTCAGCAGGTTCCCCTCAGTCTTTGAACCCTTCAAAGTGACCATACCATCACTGATGGATCATTCAGGCGTAGGACAATAAAAACATGCATGAGGTGCCCACGGGAGACACAACACTATTAATGGACAGCTAAATGCGGCCAGAGAAAAGTCCATGTTCTACCCTCCCACCAGTCAGAAAGGGGGAGGGCTAGCCGAGGGCACCCCTGAGGAAGGGGTATAGGTCCTCAACTTGCTCCTGCACCATGGTCTGGTAGTACTGGTATAGTATGCTCACCGCCAGCAGGGCGCCCATGCCTGACCCGAAGACCCCGAAGAACTCGCTGGTAGCCGCTAGGAGCCCCACGATCATACCACCTATCAAGGTGATAGTGGGAATGTACCTGTTCAGCAGCTTCTCTAGGGGCTTCTTGCTCCGCCTGAACCCAGCCACCTGCATCCCTGACTGGAGCAGCTGATCGGCCATCTGGTCAGCCCCCAGGCCGCCTATCTCCAGCCAGGTCAGGCTGAAGAGCACGCAGAACCCGACGACTATCAGCAGGTAGAGCATGGCCCTGATGGGGTCAGCCGCTACCCCGCTGAGGCTCCCCGGAGACGTCGTGTAGTAGGCGAGGCCGCCGATGGCGTCCATGCCTCCACTCTCGGTCCTGTTGTACATGCCCAGCATGTTGAACACGAAGTTGGTGTTATCCGCATTCCACCTGCTCCACACGAACTGGCCCACGAGCTGTATGTTGGCGAACATGGCGTACGCGAGGATGACGGGGATGTTGCTGACGTACAGTAGCTTGATGGGCATCCTGCTCCTGTATCCCCGGTAGCTGCTGTGGCTTATGGGTATCTCCACCCTCATCCCCTCCACGTAGACCACAAACGCGAAGACGACCAGAGTCATGAGGAACCCGATCATGTCGGGCCACCCGGACCTGTATATCCACTCGAGGGGCGCCAGCCCGCCCATAATCCCCTGGAAGAGGGCAACGATGGCGCCGTAGCTGCGGCCGTCCCCCCCCGGGGGGGGAGCTATGCTAAAGCTCATCCACCAGATGTTCTGGGTGATGCCGGCCACGATGAACAGGCTTATGCCGCTGCCTATGCCCCACCCCTTCTGCACGAGCTCGTCCAGCATCATGATCACCATGCCGGCGGCCAGAAGCTGGACAAAGATGAGCACGGACTGGGTCGTCGATATCACCCCGTAGACCCCGCTCACAATGTAGAGGCTGGCCTGCACGATGACCATGACGAAGCTGAACACCTTGCTAGCCGTGGTGAAGAGCCCCCTGTCCTCGGGGTCCGATCTGTCGAAGCTTATTATGTTCGAGCCTGCTAGGAGCTGGATGATGAGCCCCGCGGTCACTATGGGGCCGATGCCAAGCTCCAAGAGCGTCCCCCTGTTAGACGCAAATATTATCCTCAGCGTGGCGTAGGGGTCTGTCGTCCCGCCGGTGGTTACCCCATACAGCGGGATCTCCGACATGATCAAGTAGACTATGAGGGCTGCCAGGGTCCACATGAGGCGCGCGTTGAAGGGCACCTTCTTCTGGGGCGCCCTCACCTCCGGTATGAAACGCGAGACCGGTTTGAACAGGTCCAGGAAGCGAACCAACGCCGTTCCCTCTACGGCTCCACCAGTGAGCCGCCGGCTTCTTCTACCTTTTCCTTGGCGCTAGCAGTGGCGTAGGCTACCTTGACTTTAAGGGGCACGGAAACGCTGCCTCTGCCTAGGAGCCTGGCGATGCCGAGGGCCGTGAGGTCCAGCTCGTTGCCGCCCTTGACGCCGTAGTCTCCTATGACCTTGGCCGCCAGGTCCTGAAGCTCGCCCACGTTTATAGTGGCCGGCTCAGGCTCCTTCGCTGAGGGCGGCTTGAACCCTTCCTTGTGGAACCGCCATGGCTCGTACTTGACCGTCCTGATCCAGAAATGCTTGCTGCCGCCCGCCCTGCCCTTGCCTCCGCGGCTCCCGCTCTTCCTGTGTTGGCCGACCTGGCCGAACCCCATGGTCCTGCTGCCGCGCTGCCGCCTAACCTTCCTTAGCTTGTGGGGCATGTCTAGCACATCCTTCTAGCCAACTCGTTTATGGCTTCACCCCTGTAGCCGAGCTCGCCCTTGTCGCGGAAGGGCCTCTTCACGGTCCTCTTGAACCCCTTCTTGGGGGGGTGGAGCCTGAAGAAGGGCTTAACGCCCTCCAGCTTGTTGATGTCGAGCTCGCAGCTGTGAAGCTTCTCGGCCAGTTGAGCGAACCCCCCGTAGCCGATTTCATTCAAGTGCTCCTCGGACAGCCTGACTCCCCCCGGGGCCTCGCCGCGCTTCTCTAGCACGACTCTAATGGTCTCCACGTCGGGCTCCCCCCACGTGACGTAGTCCTTGGCCTTCTGGAGCATCCCCCGGTAGTCGGGCCTGTCGTCCAGGATGGTGGCGTAGTTGTTCCTGTCTACCCTGAGCATCCTGAGGGTGTCCTCCACGCGCTTGGTGCAGTTCACCCCGCCGCGTATGCGTATCGCTAATAGGCTCTTCATCTGCATCACGCCCAGTCCTGGGGGGTCATTACGCTGGTCGTCTGCTTCAGGGCCTCAAAGGTGGCGAACGCGAAGCTCGTCCGTGTGGCGGTCTGCCCTATGCTCTTGCTCCAGCAGTCCTTGACGCCGGCGAGCCTGAGCACTACCTTGGCGGTGTCGCCCACGACCAGCCCCAGGCCCCTGGGTGCGGGGAGCAGGGTGACGACGACGCTTCCGGCCTTTCCCCGCACCTTGAATGGCAGTGTGTGGCCCTCGCCGCAGTCGCACTCCCAGCTGCCGCACCCCATCCTAACCGGGTGGAGGTTGAGCTTGGCGAGCCTGATGCCCTTCTCTATGGCGTTTCTCACTCGCTGGGCCTTGCCCAAGCCAACGCCTATGAGGCCGCTCCCGTTGCCCACGGCCACCAGGGCCGTGAACCTGCTCGACTCGCCCGAGTCTGTCTGCTTCTGGACGAGGCTGATGTGAATCACCTCGTCTTTAAGGTCCGGTACGAGGAGATCAACGATCTCCACTTCCTTGATCCTCTGCCCCTCTGAGAATACCTCGTGTATCGAGGATATCTGGCCCTCGAACACTCTTCTCCCGAGTTGGGTCTTGGGGACCCAGTTCTCCAGTGGGCTAGGCTCCCGTCTTCTACTCAACGCTTCTCTCCTCTATGCGTGCTTTGACCTCCTCGAAGTGGGCGGGTAGCTCCTCCGGTCTCAGTCCACGACGGAGATAGATTGAGAACCGCTTCTCGTACTCGAGGGGGTCTGCCATATTCTCGGCGTACTCTGCCACTGCACCGCCGTTCATCCTCTCCGGCGAGGGCATGATGTCGCTGTCGCATGGTATCTCCAGCCCGGCGTCCATGGCCCCCTTGGCCACCGCGAACGCCTTGTTTCCCGTGGTGGACCTGTTGAGGCCCATGTCCAGGTTGGCTCGCGCGACGCCTGCCTCAAGGGCTTTCCGGCCTGCCAGGTAGCCTACGAGGTACGCTGCGGGGGTGTTCTTGCCGCTGGCCTTCCAACCGTACTGCTTCAGCTCCCGGCTGGCGGCCTGGGCCACCACGTAGTCTCCCTCGATCTCCGCGTTGGTCACCTGGACCAGTATGCCCTTGTTGGACACCCTGACCACGAATCGGGGCGCTTCCGCCGTGGCGAGGGCTCTCCTCAGAACGTAGTCGGTCTTGTTCTCCCTTCTACGCCTGTACTTTACACGGTACCGTGGTCCTTTAACCAAAGGTGCGCCTCCTTAGGTTTCTGTCGTTTATAAAGCGCTCCATCTCAGCTATGCTTCTGAACTCTCCGCCCTTGGCTTTCCTGTATAGTCTCCGGTACGTGTTGACCGCTATGATGCGCCTCTCCCTGAGCTCCCTCAGCTTGCGCCTCTGGGCGCGTATCCTGTTCATCCACCGGGTCTTCCTCGGGACAACGCTGTTGATCTTCCCCTTCTTTGTCCCTGGCCCTATGCGTCTACCCTTCTTCTTCTTCTCCGCCAGGACGCGGGTCCGCCCTCTGCTGTGGCTGTTCTCGGGTAGGGCCTTTATCGCTTTCTCGTGGACGAGCTTCCTGATCTCCTCCCTCGTGATGGCCATGCTCACATCGTCGGACTTCTCGGGGTCTATCCACACCCTGTTCGCCCCGCACCCCAGGACCTCGGCGGCTAGTCTTCTCTGGCTTCTCAGGTTCATTCCTCGTCCTCCTCCTCAGCGTCCCCCTCAGCCTCTGGGGACTCCTCCTCGAGGCCCTCGTCTTCAAGCTCCTCGAACTCGTCCTTAGACTCCACCAAGCCGGGGTTGAGGATGCGGACGCCTAGCTCGGCGGCCTTCGTTCTTATGGCCTCCCTCTTTCTGGCGCCCACAGTCCCGCCGATCCTGGCCACCTGTATCTGGGGGTTAACCTTATCCAGGTCGGCCGTGTTCCAGACCGCAACCTCCTCCATCCCGGATGAGTGGAGCCCCCTGACCTCGGCGGGGCCCCTCCAGCCCACAGTGACCGACCTTGGCCAGCCCTTCAGGTTGAACCTCATCTTATTGTCGATTCCTGTGGGCCTCCTCCAGTGGTCCTTGACCCTTACGTACCTCCAGGACTCGAATTGCCTGAACTTCGGCCTGCGTTTATTAATCCTGCTGCGGATCTTTAGTAGTCTCTTCCTCTGTGCGTCGCTCAACTGTCATCACTCCTTCTTGTACACGTAGATGCCGTCGAGGAACTTGCGCAGGTCCTTGTTACGTATCTTCGTGGCTTCCTGTATGTTGGCGGCTGTCTGCCCCACGAACTCCACGTCGTTGCCGGTGACGACTATATCGTCCCCCTCGATGGTGACCTTGACTCCGGGAAGGATCGCGGCGTATCGTGCCCTTCTCTCGCCTACGAAGTTATTGATCGACACCCGATCTGCCCCGACCTGGATGTTCATCGGGAAGTGGATGAAAACCACCTTCAGCCTGTAGGTGAATCCCTGCGTCACGCCCGCGATCATGTTCTTCACGTGGCTCGTTATCGTGTTGACGAGAGACGCCTGCTTCTTCCTGGGGTTCTCCGCCCAGACGCGGAGCACCCTGTCCCGGTAGTCCAGGTTAAGCTTCGCGTGTGCGAAATCCCGGCTCACCTTTCCCTTGGCGCCTGTGACTGCGACCTTACTTCCATCTAGGGTCAGGTCTACGTCTTCGGGTACCGTCACATGGTTCTCAGCTGTATGGACAGTCACATTCATTCACCTTTAGTATATGTAGGCTAGTATTACACCGCCCACATTCTCATCTTTAGCCTGGTTGTGATCCATGACCCCCTTGGGGGTGCTGAGGATCACGGTTCCAAGGTTTCTGCTCGGCAGGAACCGCTTCTCCCACTTCTCCATCTCGGCCACCCTGGTCTTGAATCGGGGAGACACCGCCTGGCACTCGTTTATCCTTCCGAACAGCTGGACCCTGAACTTGCCCTGTCTGCCGTCATCGATGAACTCGATCTCGCCCACGTAGCCCTTACTCTGGATGAGGCGGAGCACCCTCCCTACAAGCCCTGAGGCTGGGGTGATGATGCACTCATTTTTACGCCTATGCTCGTGGGCCTTGATGGTGTTAAGTGCGTTCACAAGTGGATCCATAACATTCACCTATACTTTTTGAACCCCATCTTTCCAGCCACTTCGCGGAAGCACTGGCGGCACAGGTTGATGCCGTAGCGTCTTACTAGGCCCTGTTTGGTGCCGCACCTGGTGCAGCCTCTGCTCCCCTTGCCGTAGTGTCTTTCTTTACCCTGCTTCTGGACGCTCATTGGTTTACACCTACCTCCACCCCGTAGGCCTCGGCCATGTACCTCATGGAATCCTCGGGGGTCACCCTGTGGCTACTCCCCACCTTGGCCTGGCGCCTCTTCTTACGTGTGATGCCGTATCCGGGCCTCTCAACGGTCACCATGACGTCCATGCCCGTTATGCCGAGCCGAGGGTCGTACCTGGTGCCCGGGATGTCTATGTGCTCCTTTATCCCGAAGGCGAAGTTGCCGTGCCTGTCGAAACTCTTGGAATTGAGGGTCCTGCCCATCGCCTGCAGCGCCTTCCTCAGGAACTCGTCGGCTGCGGCGCCTCTCAGGGTAACCAGGCAGGCCATAGGCTCCTTCTTCCTCAGGTTGAATGACCTTATGGTCTGCTTGGCCATCCGTTGGCAGGGTTGCTGCCCCGTCAGCTGCTTAACTATGGTCATGGCGTTGTCGAGAGGCTCCCCGGATGTACCTACGGAGATGTTTATTACGACCTTCCCTATTCTTAATTCTCTCATGGGGTTCTCGGTCATTGCCCTTCACCTGCGTTGAGCGTTATCACTGGTTGCTTGGAGCCTACGACGAATACGTACCCCAGCAGGGTTCTGATGTCTTCGCCCTGGGGCGTCCTAATGGTGCAGGTCTTCTTCCAACCGGGCTCAGGCCCGAGCCCTATGATCATTCCCTGCGCTCCTTGGCTTCTGCCGCCTGTTATTACGATATGCTGCATCTCTTTGAACTCGATGTGTTCGAGTATCTCCTTCTCCGGGACCTTCAGCTTTACGACGTCGTTAACCTTGTAGCTGTCCGCCTCGGCTGAGATAATCAGGTTCTGGCCGTCGTGGAGATTCAGCTGAGTTCTTCTGCCTTGCAGCGTTTTCTTGCCCGTGATCCTTGCGAGCTTGAACTTGGCCTCTTCCACGGACACCGGCTGGAGCCTAAGCTTGCCGTTGTGGTCTGGTAGTACCCTAAAGTGCTCGTCGGTGTCGGGTATGGTTACAACGTCCATCAGCCCGATGGGGAACCTATGGTCCACCCTCGGCTTCCCGTCTACGAGTATCTTCCCCTGCTTGACCAGATACTTGGACTCCCTGGCCGTCTTAGCGTACTTCAGCTCGTCCCTAATGAGTACATTGAGGGGCATGGCGTTGCCTTGGGAGTGAGGCCCCGGCTTTGGTTTGGTAGCCCACACGCCTGCCTTCCTCTCGATGGGCCAGAACATTGGGCTCTGGTGCCTCTTCAAGTGCTTGTCTGGGCCTTTCCTACCCATCTCTACTCCTCCTCCGCACTGAAGCCCTTGCGCTCCAGTATTTTCCTCCTCCACTGGTCGTCAAGGTTCAGCTTAGTGATCATCACGTTGGCTGGACTTATCGGCATCTGAACGGTGGACCCGTCCTGCCTGCTCCTCGTGATTCCTTCAACGTATAACCGCGTGTTCTTCACGTCGACCCTCAGTATCTTTCCCTCGGAGAGCTTCCTGTCTCCCTTTGTTATTGTCACGGTGTCGTCTACTATGATGGGCATGGACCTTACGCCATGCTCGGCCTTGAGGCTTGGTGATAGGGGGGCCGAGACGTACTTCCTGCGAATGTGCACAGGGGCACCATACCTCCGCTTCCTGGCTGTGGATGGTTTCCTGGTGCCTTCCTTCACTTAGACCACCATCCTCGCTATGTTGCCTAGCCTCGCCCACCTGTTGGCGGCCTCGCGTGCTACCGGGCCCTTGACGTCGGAGCCTCTAAGGGTGCCTTCCGGGGTCAGGATTACGGCGGCGTTGTCCTCGAACTGTATCCTTGTCCCGTCTGCCCTCAGGTACGGCCTCCTCTGCCTGACTATGACCGCGTTGAATAGCTGCTTCCTCATCTCTGGGGTTCCCTCGCGGCAGGACACCATCACCAGGTCCCCTATGCCTATGGCTGGGAGTCTCCTCCTCCTGCCCTTGTAGCCCATCATCTGGATTATCCTGAGGCTTCTCGCTCCTGTGTTGTCCGCGCAGTTGATCACGCTGCCTATGGTCAAGCCTCCGGCTACGTAGCTCCTAGGCAGTATCCTCCTCTTAATCCTCTTGGACAACCATCTAAGCCTCCTTCACTAGCTCCACTACGACGAACGACTTTGTCTTGCTGAGGGGTCTGCACTCGGCTATTCTGACCAAGTCGCCGACCTTGACAGGTACGCAGGGCGTGCTGTGGGCAGTGATCTTGCTGCTCATCCTGGCGTAGCGCTCATACTTCTTGTTGTACTTGGTGTACTCGAGCCTTACAACGACTGTCCTCTGCATCCGTGTGCTTACGACGGTCCCCTCGAAGACGCGCCCGCGGACCTTGAGGTTGCCGTGGAACGGGCAGTCTGGCTCGCTGCAGTCCTGTTCAGGTTTCTTAAGTGAAATCATTTTTCTCTCGCCCTACCATCTCCGTTTGATAGTCTTCTTCACTCTGTCCTCGGGTCTACTCTGAAGGGCTTGGCCCTCCACTTTTACGACTTCGCCGTTGAGCGCGAATTTAAACACTGCGTCTTTCTTAGCGACGCGTCTTGGCTTTCCCTGCCCGATGACGAGCATGTTCAGGCTCTCGTCTATCACGGTGCCTTTGATGCCGATGTTTCTGGGGTTGCTGTCCTCGAGAACCTCTACTTCTAGCCCGATCAGTTCATGGTGAAGTATCTCGTGAGCCTGCGGGACCGCCATCTACTCACCCTCGTTCTTGACCGTCATAATCCTGGCGATGGTTCTGCGGATCGCCCTGACTCTCCCCGGGTTCTCCACCGCCCCACCGGCCTTGATCATGGTTTTCATCTTGGTGAGTTCCGTCGTGAGCTCGACTAGTTTATCCTCCCTCTCCTCGGGGCTCATATCCCGTATCTCAGCCACCCTGAGTATAGGCAAGGCTACTCTTCCTCCTCCTCGTCGAGGTCTTCGTCTTCCGGCTCAGGCTCGGGCTCAGAGTCTACCTTGACTTGGCTCTCCGCTGAGGGCTCCTCGGAGGATTCTTCTGATTCCTCTTCAGCTATCTCACCGCTTTCCTCAGCCCCAGGCTCCAGGGTCTCGACGACGGGCTGCGGCTCCGTCAGCTCTTGGCCCTCTGAGGGTTCGCCCACGGCCACGGCTTCCTCCACCGACACCTCGGCTTCAGGCTCTAGGCCTGGGATGGGCTGCTGGTACTCTATTTCGGGGAGGTTATCAAGCGAGACCTTGTCTGGGAACTTGGCGTCCGGGGGAACAATGTGGACGGTGACCCCCAGGACGCCTCTCTTCATCTTTATGTGGATCGTGGCTTTCTTAACGTATCTTAAGGCGGGCTCACCGGCCTTAGGGACGTACCCCTCCACGACTTTCTCGAAGCGCGCCCTCGCGCTCCTGAGGGGACCCTTCAGTACGATCTCGCATCCCAGTGCCCCGCTGTCCATGATGCGTCTGAGGCTCCAGAAAATAGCCCGCCTAAAGTGAACCCCGCGCTCTAACGCGTTCGCGACTCTTGAGGCCATGATGAGGGGGTTCATCTCGGGTACCTCGACCTCTACGACGGTGATCTGAGGGTTGGGTAACCCCAGCTCGGTCTCAAGCCGCTCCGAGGCGTCCTTGATGGCCTTCCCTCTTTTACCGATTACTCGCCCTGGTCTCATGGCGAACAGGTTGATCTGGGTGCCGAGGGGGGTCTTTGTGAGTGTGATTCCGCCGTATCCAGCCTGCTCGTACTCGTTGTACAGAAGCTCATCGACTTTAACGCGCTCGATACTATCCTTAATGATGCGCTTTACAACCGACATTAATATTCCTCTACCGCGACCTCGATGTGGGTCAGGTGTTTATAGTAGGGTGACGCCCTGCCAAACGCTCTGGGGATGAACTTCCTGATGACCCTGCCCCTGTGAGCGGCCATGTGAACAATCCTTAATCTCTCCGCGTATAGCCCCTTGAACCCCGCGTTAGCCTCCACGGACTCAAGGACCTTCAGTATCTCCCCGGCTGTCTTCTCCGGGAACCTTCCCGCATCGTGCCCCTGAAGCTCCTTCCTGTGGGGTATCTTTCCACGGTACCTATAGTACGGCACGGCTATCTTCTTGTCGATGACCTTTCCCAGGTAGACTTTCGCCGCCTCTAGTTTCATGCCTTTGAGCTGGTGACAGATCTCTCTAGCTTGTTTAGGCTTAATCCTCAGATCCCTGCCGCTGGCTATCGCGGTCTTATCTGGGTCTAGCCCTTGCACCGAGTATTTCCAGGATGGCATATACGCACCGTTCGCCTACATTGAATCGGTGCTTAATATAAAAAGGTTGATGTGGGGAGGTGATTTCGGTGTCACGTTCTTAGATTACATTGTTTGTAGTGAACATACGGGCAAGACGAGCGGGTTTAACGGCCTCGTGCCCGAGTAGG
>Ga0154711_166_pt1 | contig 15748 bp, 14 predicted proteins | sample Rifle2008BG13ft_FD_105571 | JGI IMG/M metagenome (GOLD analysis project Ga0154711, IMG submission 105571) | Candidatus Bathyarchaeota archaeon RBG_13_60_20 | reverse complement strand
CGAGGTCGTTGTCTTGAATCCCTCCCACTACGCCTGGACCCCCCGCGACGTCGTGGAGTGCCTCGGCGCCAGGATGGTCTTCGTCCCCATGGTTGAGGCTGAGGACTGGAAGCCTGACCTTGACGCCCTGCGCAGAAGCATAACTGATCGGACCAAGTACATCGTCCTGAGCGTCAACAACCCGACCGGCAACGCCCTCGACGCCAAGACAGTGAAGGAGATCGTGAGCATAGCCGGGGAGAACGACGTGATGATCCTCTCCGACGAGATGTACGGCATGCTGGCCTACGATAGGGAGAGCTATCCCTCGGTGGCGAGCGTCGCCAGGGACGTCCCCGTCATAACGGTCAACGGCATGTCCAAGTTCTTCATGAGGACCGGCTGGCGGGTCGGCTACGTGGCCTTCCACGACCCCGAGGACAGGATAGCGGAGGTCAGACACGCCGCGAAGATGTACAACACCCTGTATGGCCACAACGCTGCCAGGACCACCCCCATCCTCTACGCGGCTGCCAGGGCGTACGCCAGCGAGTACCAGGGCGGATTCGAGTTACTGAGGAAAATCCACCCCCTCAGAGACTACACGATGAAGCGGTTAAACGAGATGGATGGGATAAGCTGCGTGAAGCCACGGGCCGGCTTCTACGTGTTCCCCAGAGTCCACGGCATCGGCAAGACCTGGAAGACCGATGAGGAGTTCATGACGGAGCTGAACAAGGAGGAGGCCCTCCTCTTCTGCCTCGGGGAGCCCTTCGGTCCGGCCGGTTTCGGCCACTTCCGCAGCACCTTTGACCAGGACCAGAAGATAACCGAGGAGGCGTGGAACCGGCTGGAGCGGTTCCTGAAGAGGCACCCATGACAAGGGGCCCATCCCGGCACCCGATTCAATGAAACCCCGCCGAGACGCCGCCCCCTGAAGACCGGCCCGAGGCCAAGCCCAGGCACAGGGGCCCGAAACCCGACTCACCGCAGCGGCGGCCACACCATCAACCACCACCACCAAAAGGACCTGAAAAAGCCTCTGAACCGGAAAACAAGCCCAAAAACGGGGGAACCACGATGATGATGACTCCCCCCTCCTCCCCACCCCATGCACACAACAACCGGGACACTCACCGCTTAGGGGGTACCCCGAAGAAGGCGCCCAGGCTCGTCTGCCTTGGCCGCCCCACTAGTTCGTCGAAGCTCATGTCCAGGGCGTCCAGGAGCTGCTCGAAGGTGCCCTCCAGGTACTCCTCGTACTTCCTCACGTCCACGTCCCTGGGCTTGGCCGAGACTGCGGGCACCACGTCGTCCCTGGTTACCACGTAGCTTATGATGTCCCCGGCAACCACCTCGTAGCCCTGCTCCTCCAACATCCGGCCCGCCTTCACGTGCTGGGGGCTGGTGTCGTACTGCCTCAGCGGCTTACCAAGCTGCATCTGGAACGCCACCTCCTCCACCTTGAAGTCCCTCTCCATGAGGCGCCTGTGCACCTCCTCCACGAGCCCCCTGATGTTCTCCTTAGCCGCCGGGAACTCCTCGACCGTCTGGACCCCGCCCAGGATGCCCGTGAGCTCATCGAAGGCCGCCTTCAGTATGGGCGGTATGTGCCGCTTCTTGCCCGTCATACCCTTGACATCCAGGCGTCCATCCTTGTAGACGCCCAGGTAGTTCTTCTTCCGCCTGGAGAAGACCGCGTATCTGTACACCTTGTCCACCTCCAGGTCGATGCCCAGCTTCTCGTCGGCCCACGCTGTCAACGCGTCCGTCTGCTGACTCGACGGGTGGTTCAAGAAGACGCTGTCCGTGTCGCCATAGAGCACCTCTATACCGAGCTCCGCGCTCTTCTTGGTGGCCTCCTCTAGGGCGTACCGGCCCACCGCCGCGGTGCTCTCGGCGAGGGGCGGGCAGTAGAGTGGGAAGCTCTCGGCACCGAAGACCCCGTAGCTGGCGTTGAGGAACACCTTCAGGGCCTGCTGGACAACGTTGTAGTACTGGCGCTCGCCCTCGCTGAGCCCCTTGCCCCTGCTGCGGGGCTTGTACCATAGGACCCTGATGTCCTTGAGGCTGCCGATGAGCACACTGGTCATGCCCCTCCTCTTGGTGCAGACCCAGTGCCGGGTCCCCGGGACCAGGTTGCCCCTGCACTCCTTGTGGGTGCAGAGCAGCGTGTCGTAGCTAAGGTTCCAGTTGCGGATGGCTGAGGGGTAGAGGCTAGCGAAGTCTAGGACCGTGACCTCGAAGTGGATCCCTGGCACAGGGTCCCTGACGATGGCGCCCTGGTACTTCTTGCCTTTGATGATGGCCTCGGTGGTGGTGCCCCCCTTGGCCTCTATGATGTCTTGGGTGTTGGGTATCAGCCAGCCTAGTCTGCGGTGCTCCCACTCCATGAGGCTCAGGATCCATCGGCTGACGCCCATCCTGGAGACATCCTCCAGGATGCTCTTGCTGATCCTGCTGAGGAGCACCATGAGGTCCATCACCAGGTCGTCGTTGAAGGCTGTCAGTTGGTACGTGATGTAGGCGTCCTGCATGCAGTAGTCGCCCAGCTCCTTGATGCCCAGCTCGGCGATGTCCTGTACGGCTATCTTTCCCTCCTTGAGGATGCTGGACGCGATCTCGTCAAGCGTGTGCTCACGGTATACGTTGCCGAAGGCGTAGCCCTGGATGCTGCGGTTCCTGAAGAACTGGTAGAGGTCTATGTGGACCCCGTTGGTGAGGAACGCGAACCTGCGGCCCAGGGTTATGGGGTTCTCGTCGTCGGGTACCCCCAGGTTCCTGGCCCTGTTGCGGAGGTACTTGAAGTCGAAGTCGTCCCCGTTGAAGGTGAGCACCACGGGGTACCGGTCCAGCACCCTGAAGGTCTCCTGGATGATCTCCCGTTCGGACTCGTGGACCGTGACCTCGTCTGCCCCCTCGATCCTGGGAGCCTCCACGGGGAGTCCCGAGTCGTTAAGCATCAGAATCTTGCGGAGCCCGTCGCTCCCCGCGAAGGCCACCGCCGTGATGGGGTCCTTCGCCTCGTCCGGGCTGGGCACCCTGTTCCTCACCGAGGGCCTCACCTCGATGTCCACCGCGACCCGCCTGATCCGGGGCACGGGGCTCTGCAGGAGCCTGGCCCAGTCCCTCATGGGCTCCTTCAGGTGCTCCTCGGTGTGGCTCAGTATCTCGTCGAACTGGGCCTCGACGGACGACGGCAGGCTCCAGTCGCCCTGGACCAGCCTGCCGCCCTGGACCCTGTAGGGCATCCCCGGCACCAGGTGCTCGTCGTATATGTAGCAGCCGTAGTACCTGATGCGGCTCTCCCAGCTCTCGTCCAAGTGGCTCCTGATGCAGCCTGGGCTGCCGCCGACGCTGAGGGGGTCCTTTGCAACCACCTTGGTGACCATGATCTCCTCGCCTGTCAAGGCGTCGAACTTGATGACAGGGTCAAGGCTCTTGAACCCGTCGTGGCCTACCACGCGCCTGTTGGCTTCTAGCTCCTCGACGGGCTTTTTCGACAGCAGGTACGGCAGGTGGCCCGTGTTGTCGTACCAGATGTAGATCTCCTGGCTCTCCGGCTCATAGAGCCTCACATACGCCTTCTGAAGGGCCCCGTCGTAGCCCGCCGAGAGCAGGATGCTGGAGCCCAGATCGTCCGGGGCGACCCTGCCCTTCGGCTGTATGATCTCCTCTTCTTCGCTCATGGCCGCCGTTCCGGGAATACTGTGTGTGGCGGGATATAATAGTAATCAGGTGGCTCGCGATCCAGGTACCTTGCATCTCGTATAATAACCTAGGGGCGCCTCACAGACCTCACGTAGTAGTAGAGGGACTCCAAGAGGAGGTACGCGGCCGTTGCCGCCGTCTGCCCCGTGTCGTAGTGGGGGTAGACCTCGTTCACGTCCAGCCCCACCAGCCTACGGTTGACGGCCGCCCCCACGACGTCCAGAAGCTGCGTGGGGCTCAGCCCCTCGGGGTGCGGGTTGCCCACCGCGGGCGCGTAGCACGGGTCCAGAGCGTCCATGTCCAGGCTCACATAGACCCTCTCGGCGCCTGCCGCGAGGGCCGCGGCCTCCCCGGCGGGGTCCGACTCGCCTCTCATGATCTGCTGCGGCGTGATGTAGGCTAGGTCGGGGTTGGACGCGGCGTACTCCACCTCCTCCCCCGACAGCGCCCGGGCCCCGACGACCAGCGCCTTGAAGCCCAGCTCCTCGTAGCCTCGCCTGAGGTACGACGCGTGGCACATGCGCTCACCGAAAAGCTCGTCCCTGAGGTCCAGGTGGGCGTCGAAGACGAGGACCAGGTCCGGCTTCAGGGCGCGCAGCGCCCCGAGGGTCGCGGTGTGCTCGCCCCCCAGCATAACGGGCAGCCCCCCTACGCTGGACGCGGCCTCCTGAACCCCCCTGAGGGCGACCTCCACGTCGGGGCAGTCCACGTCCCCCACGTCGGCCAGGCCCAGGTCGCCCCAGTCCAGGCCGGTCCTGGCGCTGAAGGTGTCCATGTAAGTGCTCTCCAGCCTAACCGCGTTGGGCCCGAACCTCGCGCCGCTCCTGTGGCTCGTCGTCCTGTCCAGGGGCGCCGCGAAGAGCAGTATATCCGCGCCCTCAGGGTCGGCTCCCTTGTCGAGGAACGGCTGGAGGGTGGGCTTAAGCTGCATGCCTACTCTACTACTACCTGGTCCACGCTGTGTATGACGGCACCCTGCTCAGCCATGTGCATCTTCAGCTCGTCATAGTCCACGTTGTTGCCGTAGATTATGACCCTGAGGCTCTCCGTCTTCTCGTCCATCTCGACGACCGAGATGTCTACCTTGGTCACCCCTGGAAGCTCGCCGATGTACATGGCGAACTCCGGTAAGATTGGTTGGTGGGGTTTTAGAACATCTAGTACGACGTGTACTATCTTAGGTTTCAACTCTTTCACATATCCTGCGGAATGCTCCGGCAGATATTCAGGGGTATATTAATGCCACTATCTATTATATCATGTGGCTGTCAGGTGTTCACCCGAGCCCCGGGCATCCTATTGTCAAATCTGGTTGGCGATGACCTCGGACAGGTCAGCCACCCTGAGCCCCGGCCTGTGCGCCGCGGCTGCGAGCCTCATGTTCAGGACGCAGGTAGGGCACCCCGTCACGACGCAGCCGACGCCCTCGGGCACGGCCTCGCGGACCTTCTGCTCGGCCACCTTTGATGCCAGGGATTCGCTGTACATCCAGAGCCCGCCTCCGGCTCCGCAGCATACGGAGTGCTCACTTGAGAGCACGGGGTCCACAAGCTTCGATCCCCTGATGGCTCCGAGCACCCTGCGGGGGGGCTCGTAGACGTGGCTGTGCCTACCTAGGTCGCAAGGGTCGTGCCACATGTAAACCTCCTTGCCCCTCATAGGCGGGAGTAGGTCCTCTTTAAGCAGCCCATGGTAGAGCTCGGAGGTGTGCAGCACCTTGAAGGCCGGGGATGCCCCCAGGCCCGGGTAAACCTTCTTGAATGCGTAGTAGCAGCCCGCACAGCTTGTTATCAGGGTGCCCGGCCCAGCCTCACCGAGCTCCTCGGCGAGCCTGGACGCATAGGCTCGGGCCTCTTCCCACTGGCCCAGCAGGTACAGTGCAAGCCCGCAGCACTTTTCGCGGCTCCCGAGGACGCCGAAGTCCACGCCGGCATGGGCCAGCACCTTAGCCGTCGCCTCCACTGCCTCAGGCAGCCTGTATGACGTGGTGCACCCGGGCCAGTAGAGTACCTTATTGCCATGGTAGGGGAACTCATCCGCCACGTCCTCGTACCAAAGGGTGCGGTCCTCGGGCTCTAGCCCCATGGGGTTGCCGCGTTCCAGCAGGTTCCTCATGATGGGCCTGCACGTCGCCGGCTGCCTCCCCTGGGAGACGATCCTGCGCCTGGCCTCAACTATGGCGTTGTTGATCTCCAGCGGGCTCTGGGTGTGCTGGCCGTAGCACTGGCCGCACGCCGTGCAGCTGTAGACGGAGTCCACGAGCCGCTCTGAGGCCGTCAGGTCGCCGTTGGCCAGACCCCTGCACAGCAGAAGCCTCCCCTTGGCCGAGTAAGTCTCTGCGCCGAGGAACCTCTGGACGACGCAGTAGCCGGCATCCGTCTCCGCCCTGAACGCCTCCTTTGATTGGAGGAGGGCGATAGCGTACATGGGGGCCGACCCTGCCGACTTCCTGGCTGCCCTGTTCTCGTCGCCTCGCCGCCTATGTTCATGGATGGCTTGTTCCAGCTCGGCCAGACTCATGGTCTCCACGTCGTCCAGCAGAAGATAGGGCCCGTCACGTGGGTCTAGGTGAGGCTCGCCTATGCGCACGACGGGTAGTCCCAGCTCTGCTGCTCCTCCAAGCGGGTCCCCGTGCCCAGGTTCAATCCTCACCACGGCCACGGGCTCTGGCACCCGCTCCACCCCCATGGGCCCCACGTGCGAGTAGACGTAGAGGTCCTCCGCCGCCGTGAGCACATTCTCTGAGCCGTGGAGCTCCCTCAGCCGTCTCAGCAGGGCCGCGTATGTTGGGTCTGGGCAGGTCAAGAGCTGTCTGGAACATACGTGCGGTTTCGGGTTTTAAATAGTCGCAGTAGGAGGCCCACTTTACACCTGCAGCCCCAAAATATATAGAATAAATACGTGTATGGATAGGTGGCGATTACATGGTTTATGGTTGGGCTGGCAAGACCCTGCAGGTTGACCTCTCAACAGGCAAGACATCCACGGCCCCCTGGGACAGGGACGGGCAACGGTTCCTTGGAGGCAGAGGAGGGAACGCCTGGCTCTTCTGGAAGCACACCAGGGTGGGCATGGGACCCTACGACCCCGACGCCCCCGTGGTCTTCGGCTCGGGGGCGCTCGCCGGGACCGGGCTCATAGGCGCCTCCAGAATGGAGGTCACCGTGGTCTCGGCGGCCAAGACCGAGACCCACTCCATCGGCAACGTGGGGATGGGGGGCCACTGGGCCCCCGAGCTGAAGTACGCCGGGTACGACAACATCGTCGTCAAGGGCAGGGCCGAGAAGCCCGTGTACCTCTACGTGAATAATGATGAGGTTGAGGTCAGGGACGCGTCCGGCGTGTGGGGGAAGGGGACCTTCGAGACCGAGACGCTGCTCAGGGAGGAGGTGGGGGACGAGGACGCCCAGGTGGCGTCCATAGGGCCCGCCGGGGAGAACCTGGCCGTCCAGGCCACCGTCGAGCACGGGTACCGGAGCGGCACGCCGGTGGGCTCCCCTGTGGGATACAAGAGGCTCAAGGCGGTCGTGGTGAGGGGGACCGGCCCGGTGAACGTCCACGACCCTGATGCCGTGTTGGAGCTGAACAGGCAGCTGGTCAAGACCGTGAAGGACACCAAGAAGAGGATGGGCGAGGCCATACCCAGAGGCGAGGGCAAGGACGCGTACCTCCAGGGCTTCCTGGTGGGCGACGCCGGCGTCGTGGGCAACTACGAGAGCCACGCCTGGAGGGACAGGCCGGACGTAAAGAAAGCCTACGAGGATAACTACATCGAGGAGTACTTCGTGAAGAACGTGGGCTGCTTCGGATGCCCCTTCCCCTGCCAGCCCCTCTACGAGGTGCCGGGCGAGGGCGTATCCGTGTGGCGGTGCTACCCGACGTACTGGCCCTGGAAGCTCTGGATGACGGACCTCGCATCCGCGTTCAAAGCCACCAGGATGATGTCCGACCTGGGGATGGACAACAAGGAGGTGGCCACAGCAGTCTCGTGGCTGATGCAACTATACAACGAAGGCCACCTGGACAGCAGGGACCTCGACGGCGTGTCCTTCGAGCGTGGGAACCCTGAGGCGCTGTCCGAGACCGCCCGGAAGATAGCGTACCGCGAAGGGTTCGGCGACGCCCTGGCAGACGGGCCCTTGGCCCTGGCCAAGAAGCTGGGCAAGAAGGCCGAGGACACCCTGTACCACAACCAGGGGCTAACTCTGAGGACCTTCGAGTTCAGGGCGGAGCCCGGCACAGCCCTGGGCGAGGTCATATCCGCCAGGGGCAACAGCCTCAGGGCGACCACCTACCACGTGGTGCTGTGGGACAAGCCTGCGAGTGAGGGGTACGCCGGCGTGGATCCCAGGGAGCGCGACGCCAGCTACGAGTGGAGCAGGAAGATGTTTGGCACAGAGAAGGCCATCATGGCCACGGAGTATGAGGGGAAGCCCGCTGCCCTCATCTACGAGATGAATGGCGCCGCTGTTGCTGACTCCCTCGGCTACTGCACAACCATGATCCGGCCCGGCCGGACGGGGGCCCCCGGCTCCCAGTTCGGGGACACCTCGTACCAGTTCGCGTCGGACAGACTCAAGGCGGCCACAGGCGTAGACGTGGACGAGGCTACGCTGTTCACGTACGGTGAGAGGGTGTGCAACCTGGAGCGGGCCATAGTGGTCAGGGATGGGCGCACCAGGACCATGGAGACGCTACCCGACTTTTTCTTCAAGACCCCCATCCCGGACGGCGCTCAGGCAGGCAGGGTCCTGGACAGGGGCCTCTTCGAGAAGATGAAGGACGAATACTACGCGCTCAGGGGCTGGGACCCAGAGACCGGCATGCAGAGGGAACCAACCCTATCGAAGCTCGGGTTGGCCGACGTGGCGAAGGAGCTAAGGAAGATGAAGAAGCTGGCCCCGGAGAGAGCCGAGAAGGAGGCGTAACAATGGAGAAGGTTTTACAGGTGGACATGGAGAAGTGCACAGGGTGCAGGACCTGCGAGGCGGCGTGTAGCCTCAGGAATACGGGCCGGGTCCACCCCGCGAGGTCGCGGATAAAGGTCATCGGGTACGAGGAGCGGGGGAAGTACCACAACTACATCCCCATGGTGTGCCAGCAGTGCTCCACGCCCCTCTGCATGGAGGCCTGCCCAACAAACGCCATCTCCCGGAGCCCCGACACGGGGGCCATGCTGGTGGACGAGAAGGCGTGCGTCGGCTGCAGGGTCTGTAACATGGTTTGCCCCGTGGGCGGGGTGAGCATCGACCCTGTGACCAGAGTGGCCTTCAAGTGCGACCTGTGCGGGGGCGACCCCGAGTGCGTCAAGTACTGCTATAATGAGGCTCTGACATACGTAGCCAAGGACAGGCTTGACGTGAGCCTGAAGCGGGCCCGGTCGGCCAAGCTGTCGGAGCTCTTCGCCCTCATGGAGTCCCTCAGGTAGCCCCCTTTCACTCTATTCTCTCCGGGCAGGTGTACACCTTGAGCCTCCCGGCGCTCAGCGACGCCAGGGTGACGCCAGCGGCCTCGGCGAGCCTGATCCCCGATATGAGGGGGACCGTCATGGAGCACACGACTGGTACCCCCGCCCTGGCCGCCTTCTGGACCATCTCCCCGGACTGCCTGCCGGTGCTCAGCAGGACGCAGCCCCCGGGGTCGCCTCCCTCCAGCGCGTAGGCCCCCACAACCTTGTCCAGGGCGTTGTGCCTGCCCACGTCCTCGGCGAAGGCCAGCGTCTCACCGTCCACGCTGCACAGCATGGCGGCATGGGTGCCCCTGGTCCGCATGTGTACGCTGCTCCGCCTGTTGAGCTCCGCCATAACCGTCTTCAGCGTGTCCGCGCCCACCCTCATCCCTGAGTCTACCCGAGGTAGGCGGGGCGCGTCTCCCCTCGGCCTGGGGCTCGCGCTGCACGCCGTAACTATGAGGTTCATCATGTCAACCATGGCGCCGCGCAGGTCAACGCGGCTACGCATCTCAACCATGATGTCGCTGCCCCGCGTCTCGATGGACGCTATGTCGTCGACCGAACTAATGACGCCCCCGCTTAGAAGGTACCCCACAGCCAGCTCCCTCCTCATCTCAGGGGTCGCGATGAGTGTCACGTGGTACTCCCCGTTGACGAAGACGCAGAGGGGCTCGTCGAGGGCCAGCTCGTCCAGCGTCTCTCCTCTCTTCCTGGTGGGCCCCAGGTCGATGGTCTGTATCCTTCTCTTCTCGGTCACCATGTTTCCCATGCTCCGCGCTCATCCACCGTAGACCCAGTCTCTACCCAGACGATGTTCTCCGCCTTGAGGTATATTATCTGGTTGCTGGAATCCCTTCAACTCCATACCGCTCTCGGATCTGGCTCCACCTGAAGCAGCCTGTCAGGTGGTCGTTCACCATGCCCGCGCTCTGCATGTAGGCGTAGCAGATGGTGGGCCCCACGAAACTGAAGCCCCTCCTCTTGAGGTCGCGGCTCATGGCCCTGCTGGCCTCCGTCTCGGGGGGCACCTGGCTCCAGTCGGCATGGGCGTTCGTCACAGGCTGGTGGCCGACGAAGCCCCAGACGTACTCGTCAAAGCTGCCGAACTCGTCCTGGACCCTTAGGAAGGCTCGGGCGTTGTTCACTGCGGATTCTACTTTCCTCCTGTTCCGGATGATCCCCGTGTTGGCTATCACGTCGTCGATGGCCTCAGGCGTGTAGCCCGCCACCTTACCAGCGTCGAACCCGCTGAACGCCTCCCTGTATGCTTCGCGCCTGTGGAGGACCGTCCTCCAGCTTAGCCCCGCCTGGGCGCCCTCCAGCACCAGAAGCTCGTAGTGCTCGGCGTCGATGTGGGTGGGCACCCCCCACTCCTCGTCGTGGTACCTCTCCATCACGGGGTCGCCGTCGCCGAAGCAGCGCCTCAGGCCACCGTGAGAATCCATGGATAAGGGGTGGGCGAACGGGATAAAAGGTGATTCGCCGGCTCAGCTGCTCTACAGCTTGAGGAGCTTCGCGGAGTTCTCCCCCAGGATCATCTGCTTCTCCCCTTCGGGTATGTCCAGGCTCTTGATCCTGCCCACGGCCTTATCTATGTCCCCGATCTGGTGGGGGTCGTCGCTCCCCAGCACGATCTTCCCAGGGCCCAGGTATGCGAGGGTGGACATGAGGACGTCGTTGTCGTAGATGATTGAGTCCACCCACACCTTCTTCAGGTAGTGGCCGGGGGGCTTGCTGATGTTCGCTTTGCACTCGGGGTAAGCGTTATACCCCGTCTCTATCCTGCCCCTGAGGTACGGGTAGACGCCGCCCAGGTGGGACGCCACCAACTTCAGCTTGGGGAGCCTCTCAAGGGTGCCCGAGAAGAGGAGCCTGAGCACGGCCAGGCTCGTGTCCACGCCGAAGCCCAGGATGGGCACCAGCCTGTAGTCCTCCATGGACCTGCTGTTGATGGGGGACGTTGGGTGGATGTAGAGGGGCACGTCCAGCTTCACGGCTCTCTCGTAGACGGGCGCCAGCTCCTTGGAGTCCAGGGGCTTTCCAGCGACGTTGGACATGAAGGTTCCGCCCCTCAGGCCTAAGTCCCTCACGGCCCGCTCCAGCTCCTCCGCCGCGGCCGCGGGGTCTTGGAGGGGCAGGGCGGCCAGGGCCGTGAACCTGTCCGGGTGGTCCTCCACTATCCTGCTGTACCCGTCGTTGGCCATCCTGGCCAGGCGCACCCCCGTCTCGGGCCTCTCCCTCTCGACGCTGGGGGTTGTTAGGGTGAGGACCTGCATGTCTATGCCTCCCCTGTCCATGCCTTTGATGCGGTCGACCAGGTCTATGTGGGGGCCCACCACGACGTTGTAGTCCCCCTCGTAGTGGATGAGGAGCCTGCCCTGGGCGTCCCTCTCGACCCTAGCGTAGCCACTCTCCTCCTTAAGGCCCTTCAGGTACGCCTCGGGGTAGAAGTGGTTGTGCCAATCGATAATCATTCTGATCCCTGGATGATTGCGTGTTTGAGGAATAAAAGCGGAGTGGGCATGCCATCCTGCCCATCTGGGATGAGTTTTTTGGTTAAATGCGCTAATACTTGCGTTTGTCCCCGAGAAGGAAGTTTACTGCGGGGCAAGTTTTATTAGCTTGTACCGGTTACCGGTTGTGAGCGTTCGGAATCACATGGGTAATACTCTGAACCAGTTTTCTTGTGGAGATTTTTCCGCGGCGAGGGGTGTGTGAGCGGTGGAGGAGCCGCCGCCGGAGGACAACGAACGGAACGGATTAGTCCGAGTGAAGGGCAGCATCTCCGAGGGCTTCGAGGAGATACGCACATACATCGAGGTGACCGGCGCAACCAAGATCCTACGCCGCTACTTCGCCATGAACGCCTTCGACGGCGCCATGACCAGCCTGGGAGTCGTCATAGGCGCCTACCTGAGCCAGATCCACGAGCCCCGCAGCATCATAGGCGTCGTCATCACCAGCGGCATAGCCATGATGGTGAGCGGCTTCAGCGGCACCTACATGGCGGAGAGCGCCGAGAGGAGCCGGAGCCTCAACGAGCTTGAGGACGCCATGCTCATCAACCTTGACGACACCATGTATGGGCGGGCCAGCAGGTTCGTCAGCCTATTCGCGGCCATCGTGGACGGATCGGCGCCGTTCCTAGCTGCTGTTCCCAGCCTCGTGCCCTTCCTCTTGGTGCCGGGGCTGCTGGCCATAGAGGCGGGCTTCCTGGTAAGCGTGGTCGCCAGCCTGGCTACGTTGTTCACTCTTGGCGTGTACCTTGGTAAGATCAGCGGCGAGAACATACTCATGAACGGTGTCAAGATGGTCGTTGCGGGCATAGCCGTCGCCCTGATAGCGCTGGTCCTCAACCTTCACTAGTAGTACACCAGCTTCATGTTCACCTTGTTGCGGGTTAACCCCACGCCCTCCATCGCGAGGAGCCTCTTCTTCATCTCCAGTCCGCCCTGGTATCCTCCCAGGCCTCCATCAGACCTGACCGCCCGGTGGCACGGTATGATGATGGGGAACGGGTTACCTGAGAGGGCGCCCCCTACGGCTCGTGAGCCGCCTGGGCTCCCCACGTGTTCGGCGATCCTCCGGTACGTAGACACATACCCTCGTGGGATGCCGTACTCCGCCAGAAGCACCCTCCGCTGGAAGGATGAGCACTCCTCAAGGGCCACCAGGCCAAGGTTGAACCTCACATCGCGTCCGTCCAGAAACCTGATGATGTCCTCAGACGTTGAACTGATGTTCGGGCTCACCGCGGGCTCCGCGGATGGGAAATCACGCTTTAAGCTCACAGACTTGCCGGGCAGGTATACCTTTTTGATCTTCTCGGAGTGGTCCCACACCACGGCGAATTCGCCAAAGGCTGTGTGAAACCTGTGGAAACGGAGCTTCACGGTACATTAAGCGACGGCGTCATTAATTAGCCGTGCCTCGAAGCCTCTGGTCCACGCACGGTTTATTTGGAGCCGTCTACGCCCTAGCCTGTGATGGGCGCCGTAGAGAGAGACACGAGGATCCTAGCAAGGTTCGTCGAGGTCTACTGCAGGACCAAGCACAGCGGCGCCGAGAAGACGGTCCACGAGTTGGACCCTGAGACAAGGATCGCGCTGTGCGCGGACTGCCGCGAGCTCCTAAGCTACTCCATAAGGAGACGCGAGCTGTGCCCCCAGGACCCCAAGCCATCGTGCAAGGACTGCAAGATCCACTGCTACAGGCCCGAGATGAGGGCCAGGATCAGGGAAGTTATGAGGCACAGCGGCATGTACATGATCAAGAGGGGCAGGATCGACTGGGTCCTGCACTACTTCCTGTAGCGGCTGGTGGGGGTGCATCCCGTTCAGGAGCTGTAGTAGTAGCGCCCCGTGTGCTTCTGATCCCTGTCCAGCCTGCTTCCCGGCTTGTTCACCCGCGGCCTCTTGGTGTCCGGGTCGCGCCTGAAGGTGACCTCCATGATCCTCAGGAACCCGTTCATGCCGTCCTCCAGGTTCACGGGGTCCCCGGCGTGGCCCCTGACACCGGCCTCTCCGGTGAAGACCATGAGCTTGTCCGCTATGAAGTCCTGGGTGACGATGTCGTGCTCCACGACGAAGGCCGTGACGCCCTTCATCTTGGTGATGCGCCTGATGGAGCGGGCCACGGCTAGGCGCTCCTCCACGTCGAGGTACGCGCTGGGCTCGTCCAGCAGGTAGATTTCGGCGTCCCTGCTGAGGCACTCGGCTATGGCTACGCGCTGCAGCTCGCCTCCGCTGAGGACGCCCACGTCCCTGTCCAGGAGCCGCCTCACGTGTAGGGGCTCCATTACCTCGGTGTTGTACCAGCTCTCGGTGAACTTGGTGCCGGCGGCCTTCCTGAGCACCTGCTCCACGGTGCCCTCCACGGAGGCGCTAATGTACTGGGGCTTATAGCTCACCTTGATCTCCGGGTTGCTTACACTGCCCTCGGTGGGGACCTCGACGCCGGCCAGCATCTTGACGAAGGTAGTCTTCCCGATGCCGTTCATCCCCAGGATGCCCACGACCTCACCCATCCCGATGCCCCCTGCCTCCACCTCCAGCCTGAAGCCGCCGAAGTCCTTCACCAGCCTAGTCCAGGAGAGCAGCGTGTAGGTCTTGCCGGTCTGCTCTGCGGGCGGCTTCTCGTGGAAGACGATGGGGCTGGGCCTGAACCTGATGTTCTCGTCCGGGATGTAGCCGTTGATGTAGATGTTGATGCCCTCCCGCACCGTGTGGGTGTTGCTCACGATGCCGTAGACGTCGGGCTCGCCATAGAGGAGGAACACGTCGTCGCTCAGGTAGTCAAGCACGGCCAGGTCGTGCTCCGCGGCCACCACCATCCTGTTGTCCTCGGCGAGCCGCCTGATGATGCGGGCCGCCCTGGTACGCTGGTAGATGTCTAGGAAGCTGCTGGGCTCGTCGAAGAGGTACACCTGGGCCTCCCTGATGATGGCCGCGGCTATGGCCACCCGCTGGAGCTCGCCTCCGCTGAGCACCTCCAGGTCCCTGTCCATGAGGTGCCTGATCTCAAGGTCGTCGAGGATCGACTCCAGGGCGCCCCTCTCATCCAGCTTCTTGAGAAGCTCGCCCGTCTTGCCCTGGACCACCCTGGGTATCTTGTCCACGTACTGGGGCTTGTGCACGGCCTTGGCGGAGCCGTCGTAGACGCCCCTGAAGTACTCCTCCATGGGCTTGCCCCTGAAGTTCTCGATCACCTTCTCCTTCTCGGCGGGCTCCTCGTGTCTGCCCAGGTTTGGAACCATCTCCCCGGACATGACCCTCAGGATGGTGGACTTGCCCATGCCGTTCCTGCCCAGGAGGCCCGTCACATGCCCCCTCTTAGGGGTGGGGAGCCTGTAGAGGGTGAAGGCGTTGGGCCCGAACCTGTGGATGTGGTCGGTCTCCAGCTCGTCGGGCAGGTTCACTATACGCAGCGCGTCGAAGGGGCACTTCTTGACGCATATGCCGCAGCCGCTGCAAATGATCTCACTCACGTAGGCCTTGCCGTCCTCGCCGAGCCTTATGGCCTCCTTGCGGGTGCGCACCATGGGACAGAACCTTATGCAAACCAGGTCGCACTTGTCGGGCTTGCATCGCTCCTTGTCCACGACGGCTATGCGCAGATCGCTTCACCTTTCGCGAATATTCTCAGCGCGCCTTATTTAAAGGGTGGTGGGCTCACGCCAGGGCCAGGGTGAAGCCGAGGAGCTCGACCTCGGCCCAGAGGATGACGGATGCCGTAGCTACCTCTAGTATGGACAGGACGCTACCCACCCGGAGGTAGTCGCGGAGACTGATGACTAGCCCCTTGGCCTTCATGGTGTTGAGCCACATGAGTATGGCCAAGCTGCCTATGGGGAAGAAATGGGGCCCCAGGTTGTTGCCTATGATGTTGCTGAAGATGAGGGTGGTGGACTCGGCCGCGTTGAGGCCCAGGGTGGCCATGGCGTCCTCCACCGACAGTAGCCCCAGCATGGTCATGGGCCAGTTGTTCATGGCGCTGGCGCCCACCGTCACGATCAGGCTCGGGGCCAGCACCTTGAGGAGCCCAGGCAACCCCAGACACCATGCGAAGAGGCCGCTGAACAGGGTGACCGCGCCGGCGTGCCTGAGG
>Ga0154711_122_pt3 | contig 15778 bp, 16 predicted proteins | sample Rifle2008BG13ft_FD_105571 | JGI IMG/M metagenome (GOLD analysis project Ga0154711, IMG submission 105571) | Candidatus Bathyarchaeota archaeon RBG_13_60_20 | reverse complement strand
AGCTAAGCCCAACTACGTGGCCCGGGCCCCGAGGGGAAAGGAGGTGGAGGAGCTGACCCCCGAGGAGATAAGGGAGGCCCTCGCCAAGAGGGTGCCCCTTGAGGAGCCCAAGGAAGCCCCCGCCAGAAGAGCGCCCCCTGAGGAGCCCAAGGAGGCCCCCGCCAGGAGGGCGCCACCGGAGGAGGAGCCCAAGGCAAGGAGCGAGCTCGTACCCGTCGTTAACAGCCTCAAGGGCACCCTGGAGGCTGTCCTACTCAAGGGCGACGGCTCCCAGGCGGCTAGGATACCCGTGAGCGAGCTGGTTGACAGGCTCAAAGAGGCCCAGGGCGTCTCGACTGTGGTCTTCGACGGCATCGTGACGGGCAGGCTCATCGACACGGCCAAAGAGAGGAACATAAGCACCATCGTGGGTGAGCGGGTGGCTGAGGGCGTCAGGATACCCCGAGGCCTGGAAGTCAGGTCCTTCCGGGACCTGAGCTAACCCTCACCTTCTTTTTCTAAGCCTTCTACGCAGAGCGGGTCTGCTCTCAGCCAGCTCCATGAAGACCGTGGACACGTCCTCATCCCAGGACAGCTCACGCTTCAGGTAGACGCCCGTCCGGCCCACCCTGCCCCGCCTCTCCAGGGTCCTAACCCTCTCCAGGACGATTCGGATGTCCACCCCCAGTTTGGCAGCCACCGCCCCCTCGACCCCCTTCACAGGGGACTCAGCGTGCCCCGCGTCGGTGGGCTCTATGAGCATGAGCCTCTTGTCCACGCCGGGCACCCTGAGCCCTTGCAGGAGCCCCTGATGGTCGAGGGCGCCGGCGAACGAGTAGAACTCTGCCTCGCTGGGCCTGGGGTCCACCAGCGGGTAGCTGTAGCCCCTCCTCTCGCCTGTGTAGAGGTACGCCTTGGCCACGTAGCTGGGGGTCGCCTGGATAATCTCCCTGCTGGTCAGCCTCACACCGCCCCTCTCCAGCGCGGCCTCCAGTAATGCCGGGGCGGGGGGCCGCGGAACGTATATGTCCACGTCGCTGCGCTGGTTCACGTCGCCCCTGGCTATGCTCCCGTAGACGATGGGCTCCAAGTGGGCGGCGACCAGGGGCCTCACCATGCTCAGAGCCTCTGCGCGAAGCCCCTCCAGGAGCCTCCAGTGGGCCTCTCCGTAGGTCACCTCCAATCCGTCCACCCGCCACTCACCTTACGGTCGCCTTATATTTCAAGGCTCACTCATATCTGCTGCATGGCCGATCAAACCCTGACCCTCACCCTCCTAATAGCAGCCTGGATGGCGTTCTACGTGGCCGCTAAGCGGCTGAGGCTGGAGGAGCGGGGGTGGGACGTCCAGCCCTTCTACGCGCTGTACAAGTCCACGAGGCTTAACAAGCTCATCGGGAGGATCGGCGGGTGGAGGCCCAGCGCGTGGAGGGTGCTCGGCAACGTGGGGGTCGCCGCCAGCGTAGGCCAGGCGAGCTTCATCACCTTCATCCTCGCGAGGAACCTGTGGAGCTTCGTGTTCAAGCCTGAGCAGGCCTCGCCTGTACAGCCCCTCATCCCTGGGGTCACCATAAGCGTGGGCAGCCTCCCCTGGTTCCTGCTGGCCGCCGGCGTCGTGATCCTGACCCATGAGCTGGGCCACGGCCTCATGTGCGTCGTGGAGGGCATTCCGGTGAAGAGCGCGGCTGTGATGTTCGCTGTGGTTACCTTCGGGGGCGCCGTGGAGCCCGACGAGGAGGGCATGGAGGGGGCCTCTACCATGAGCAAGATGCGGGTGTTCGCCATCGGAAGCATGATCAACCTGTTGACGGGGCTGCTCATCATACCTGTGTTCATCGTGTTAGGGGGGGCGCTGCCAACGCAGTTGCTCATCTTTCTGAACTGGCTGTACTTCATCAGTATCAACCTGGCCATGATGAACATGCTGCCCATAGGGCCCCTGGACGGGGGCCAGATGTGGCGCGCCTTCACCGCCGGTTTGAAGGGGGGGCGGACCCTGCAGATGGCGGCCACATACGGCTTCGTGGCTCTGATCCTGATGAACCTGGGGCTGAGCCTGGTGACCTTCGGGTGGGTGCCCATCTAGGCATCGGGGAATAACAGGTAGCTTGTTATTCACGTTTTTCGGGGAGGAGGCGTAGGGCTTATCCTTGGTGGCTGAGTGTCAGGCGTTTCAGGGTCTTGGAGGCTAGGTTTTAACCTCTTCAGACTTCTCCAAGTGGGGCTTCAGCTTGCTGGGCTCGGGTACGCCCAGGAGCGTGATTACGAAGCAGGCGGCCGCCGTCACGGAGCCGATGAGGAAGATGGTGGCGAACCCGGCCTTGTCCGCTATCCACCCGCCCAGAATGCTGCCCATGGTGCTGCTCTCGTCCACGATGGTGTTGTAGAGACCCATGCCGAAGCCGCGTATCTCGGGGCGCATGAGGTCGGCCGAGTAGGTGCGCGTGGTGGTGACTAGGATGGCGTTGCTGATGCTCTCCAAGGCCCTGATGACGAGGACGTGCTCGTAGGTGGACACCTGCCTATAGCCAAGCATGGTGGCGGCGAGAAGCGCTATGCCGCCCAGGAACGTGATCTTCCTGCCGTACCTGTCCAGGACGATGCCGGTGATGGGGGCGAAGATGAGGGTCATGAGGGCGCGGAGGGCGAACAGGTAGCTCATGGCGCTAAGGTCTATGTTGAGCGTCTTAAGGTAGAGGCTGAAGAAGGGGTTCACCATGGTGTTGCCCGTCCGGTAGACGAGGATCGCCACCAGGAACACGGCCACGTACCTGCCGAGGCTCCTCACATCGGTGCCTAGGGTCTTGATGTTGATGCCGTGGCCCCTGGCCCTCTGGTGCTCAACCACGTGGTCCGGCATCGTCTCCTTGACGAGGAGCAGAATCATCACTGCGCTGAGGCTGACGAAGGCGCCGCAGAAGATGAAGTAGGTGAAATAGCTTGTGGCGGCCAAGAATGCGCCCGCCAGGAGGGGACCCACGAGCTGGCCCACGCCGTTGGACATGGTGTACAGGCTCATCATCTTGCCCCTCATTTTGCTGGGGAAGATGTCGGCCGCCATGGTGGTGATGGCCACAGGCGTCATGTAGAAGGCGAAGCCCTCGACGAAACGTAGGGCTGCCAAGGTGTAGAAGTCCTTGCCGGCGAAGGCGAACAGGAAAAAGACGACGGCGTACACGCTGACGCCCACCAGAAGCACGGGCTTCCTGCCGTGGGTGTCGCTGTACTTGCCCGCGATGACGCTGCTTATGATGCCCGCGAAGGTGCCCACCGAGATGAGCACGCCGCTCTGGGTGATGCTCATCCCCTGCTCCTCGAAGAAGAGGGGGAAGACCATGTAGATGGTGCTGGTGGTCACGAACATGGATATCATAGAGAGGACGATGAGGTAGTAGTTGCGCTTCTGTGCCTGCGTGGGCTCGGACATCGCTCCATGTACGCCTCTTATATGGTTGCCCCTAGGGGTTTGACCTGACCATATAAATCTTCGCAGACACTCACAACGTTTAAACCGACCCGGGGAGAGGATATGGTGCAGCGGTAGGTAGGACCGGGGAGCTAGCCCTGCCCCCACGCCTCTAACGGGCTACAAGAGGGGTCAGTAACCTTCGATGGGATCGGGGGCGCGGCGCGTAAGGCGCACCGCCCTCCGTCGATGTCCTGCCCCGCGGGGCCGGCGGCTGCCCCGCCTGCACTCGTAGGGGCGCAGGCGGGCACTCGACGGGCGAACCTGGCCAGGCCCGGGAGGGAGCAACCTAAGTCCGAACGTTTGGCGCTCGCGGGAACACGGGGCGGAGGAGGGTGATGCGTGTCTGTGCGCCGCAATCCCGTGAACGGAGGGGGGGCTGCCGCTGCACATGTGTGGTGGCCCGGTTTTGTCACGGATTAGGGATCTGTTCTTCGACGAGTTCTACGACGAGCTTGAACGCGTGGCCGTCGGCATAGAGAAGGAGGAGCGGGCGGACCAGCCGCCCCTGCTCACGGATGAGACCAGGAGCAGGTGGCATACCTATGCTCCCGATCCTGAGGGCAGGGAAGGCGCCCTTGTGTCGGTGGACGGAGGAGTACAGTTCAGCAGCTTCGCCTACGGCGACTTCGTGGCTGTGGCGCGTGCCTGCGCCCTCGTCCACGTGCCCGGGAGGAGCCAGACGGTGGAGAAGTCCGTCAAGATATACGTAGGGGAGGTCTTCGACGACAGAGACCGGGGCTTCATACCGGGCTACGTCAGGATGATCACAGAGTACAACACCGCTTACGCAGCGGCGACGAGGGTTCTTGAGGATGGGGGCGCACCCGTGGTCCTTATGGACGGCTCACTGTACTTCGGCCGGTTCCCCTACGCAGTAAGGGAGTACATACACCACGGGGAACTATTGACGGAGCTGTTCGAGTCCATAACGCGTCTCAGGTGCCTCTCAAGGGACCACGGGTTCCCCCTGGTGGGGGTCACAAAGGACTCCACGGTCTTCTACATGTACATGGCTATGATGAGGAGGGCAGTGGGCGACGCGGGGCTCGGCTGGCTCGTACCCGAGGTGGAGGAGGCATCAAACCCCTTCAGCCTCAGGATGAAGGCCGAGCAGTGGCCTCAGAATAGGAGGGCCCAGGCGGAGGTGTTCCTGGAGAGGAGGCCCCTCTGCGACACGGCTTTGGTCAATGAGGTCATGAGGGAGGAGGGGTTCACCAACCCCCTGCTGCTGGCCCCGTCCATCTACTATGCGCGGGACGGTGACACCACGGACCTGTACAAGAGAATCAGGAACAGCGTAGCCAAGTTGAAGGCCGAGAAGATGATCAGGGCCATCGACGGCTTCTTCAAGTGCCCCGGCGTCGCAGTCACGTACTGGAAGCCCACCGAGAAGGCCAGGCCCTTCAGGGTGGATGTTTCCGCGTCCTGGCTCGGCTACAACGAACCGTGGGACAGGCGGAAGACCAACGAGTTCGTCGACTCTGAGGCCAACATGGGATCTATGGAGCGGGTGCTCAACCACCTTGGGTACTGGCACGTGAACCCCATAGAGTACAACGTGCCGCTCCGGCAGGCCGATATGCTGGCCAGGTTCGACCGAGAGCTTTACAGGCAGAAGTACGAGCCATTTATAGTGAAGAGGCTGGAGCGGGCCGGGCTGATAGTCACCGACTCCAGGCGCGACATCAGGGAGGTAGACGGATGAAGGAGTACGGGCTCATAGTGGGCCAGAGCAACCCCGGGTTCTACGAGTTCAACATCATAGACCCGGACAACAGGCCGGTCACATACGAGTACGTCCAGGTGGACGTGGAGGAGGTCAAGCCCGACGGCTCAAGGGAGGTCCACCAGGTGCTGGGCCAGGTCAAGTCCCTCATGGCCCGGCACCCCTTCTACGACCAGCGCACATCTCCCGGGGCCGCGTGGAGGCAGAGGGAGCTGGGCGTCAGCGACGACATGATCCAGGTCATAGCCTCGGCCAAGGTCCTAGGGTACATACACGACGAGGGAGGCCGCAGAGAGGTTAAGAGGCCCAGGACGCCCCCCATGCCCGGGTCACCCGTGTTCAGGGCCGGCGACGAGCTGCTGCAGCAGCTGTTCGCCGTGGCCGAGGACGAGCTGCCCCTGGACGTGGGAAGCCTCCTCCACAGGCAGCAGATCAAGATACCCATCAGCGGAAGGGAACTCCACAGGCACACCGCGGTCCTCGCCATGACCCGGTACGGCAAGAGCTACTTCGCGGGCCGCATCATGGAGCAGCTCCTCAAGCAAGGGGCCACAATACTCACCATAGACGCCCACGGCGACTACGCCAACATGAACATGGACGCCCAGGGCCGGCAGCACCCCCTCTTCTGGGACAAGGTCAAGGTGTTCAGGCCCGAGGCCGCTGAGTACTTCGAGGGGCCACACGTCAGACCCCTCCGCCTCAGCGTGTCCGGCTGCAGCCTGGGAGAGCTCTGCGTCCTGGCGGACATCCAGGGCAGCCTCCAGCGCATAGTGCTCAGGAACGCGGTGAAGAAGGCCCAGACCAAGAGCCCCGTCTACACTCTAGAGGACATCATCGAGGAGCTCTACGAGAGCATGCCCGAGAAGGCGGGCGACCAGGAGCGCCACGACCGGATCATCACCTACCTGGAGAACCTCCGGGACCAGAACATATTCACCGAGGGCGACCTGGACATCCGCGAGTTCTTCAAGCCCATGCAGATGAGCGACATCTACCTCAGCGGCATCAGCGACGGCATCCAGGACGTCGTGGTGGGCATGATCCTCAGGCGCGTGTTCAACGCCAAGTTCAGGCGCGAGCCTTGGGCCAGGCTCCCCATATTCATCTTCGTGGAGGAGGCCCACAGGTTCGCCGCGCCTCCCGACCTGGGCGGGGGCAGGTTCAGCCGTGACATCCTGGCCAGGATCGCGGCCGAGGGAGCCAAGTTTGGCGTCTTCCTTACCGTCATCAGCCAGAGGCCCCGGAAGATCGACCCGGACATCCTAAGCAACTGCAGCAACCTAGCCATCCTCAGGGTCGTGAACAACACGGACCAGAACACGATACAGGCCGCCAGCGAGAGCTTCAGCGAGGACCTGCTGGACGACCTCCCGGCCCTGGAGCAAGGGGAGGCGGTGCTCGTGGGCCCCTTCGTCCCGGTGCCAGTCATGATCAAGACGGCGACCAGGGAGACCAGGCACGGGGGGACGACCCCGGACATCTTCGGGCTCCTCAGGGAGGCCAAGGGCCAGCTGGAGGAGGAAGAGGAGAAGAAGGGCATCAGGCTCCACTAGGTGAGCAGCATGAGGTTCGCGGTCCTGGCTGACACACACATCGGGCGAAGCATACCTCTCGCCATAGCGGAGCACAGGCGAGAAGCCTTCAGCAGGGCCCTCACCAGAGCCGTGGACCTGTGCGTGGAGCGGGGCGTAGACTACGTGTTCATAGGCGGCGACCTCTTCGAGAGGCGCACCCTCCGCCCCCACCTGGTCCAGTTCGTCCACGACGAGCTGTACAGGCTAGCAAGGATGAACGAGGAGCTGCACGGCATCAAGGCCAAGATACTCGTGGTCAGGGGCAACCACGACGGCCGCCCCCAGAGCGACACCTTGGACTACATCAAGCACCCGCTTGCCGACTACCTGCACGTCTTTGGGGACACCCCCGAGTCGGCCGTCTACAGAGACGCTAGGCTCCACGTCGTAGGCCTCAACTACTACGACCAGGCGGAGAAATCGTTCGATGTGCTCGCGGCCCCCGGGTTCAAGGACGCAGAAGGGCTCAGGGTTCTACTACTCCACCACTTCATCGGCGGCTACAACGATGTGCCCCCCTACAGCGAGTGCCTCACACTGGACAGGCTCTCCGAGGTGAGCCCCGACTACGTGTTCAGCGGCCACTACCACAGGCGCTGCCCGCCTAAAAGGTTGCCCAGCGGCGGCTGGGTGCTCACCCCGGGCAGCCTTGAGATGTACGACTTCGCGGAGAGCCCCGACAAGGGCTTCTACTTCGTGGAGGCCGGCGGTGGCGAGCCCCGTTTCGAGTGGGTGCCCCTGGAGCCTATGCACGTCATGAGGCAGGTGAAGGTAACCACAGACAGGAGGCGGCCCCCAAAGTGGTTCATGGACAGGATCAGGGAGACCATCGAGGCCTTCGCCCAAGAGCTCAACGGGGCCGGGAAGAAGGGCTACATCAGGGTCGTCGTGGAGGGCAGGCTCAGCGAGGGGTTCCCCAGCGACGTCACCACCAGAGAGGCCGAGGCCATCATGGAGCGGGAACCCGCGCTCCTATGGGTGGACGTGGAAACCATGAGGCTCGACATGCCCCCCATGGCCGCCAGGCCCGAGAGGACCAACGGCGACGTGGCCGAGTACTTCAGCGACCTCGGAGAGTTCAGCACCGACGTCAGGGACATGCACAGGCGTGTCAGGGACGCCCTGGACAACGAGGCCAGCGAGCAGACCGGGCTCCTCACACCCACGAGCCGCACGCCCTTCGTCGCCGAGTGGGTTGAACGGTTCGAGGCCCGCCGCTTCAGGGAGGCCCAGCCTTGATCGAGGAGCTTAGCCTACGCGGCTTCAAGAGCTACCGCGACCGCCAGACCATCACGTTCACGAGGGGCGTCAACAAGATCAGCGGACGCAACGCCGCCGGCAAGACCACCATACTAGAGGCGGTGATCTTCGGCCTCTTCGGCGATGTCCCAGGCGTGGACAAGCGGGAGCTGGTGAGCCTTGGCCTAGACAGCCTCTACGTCAGGGTCACGTTCAGGAGCCCCCTGACTGGCCAGTGCGCCACCATAACCCGCGAGGGGGAAGTCACTCTCAACAACAGGACCGGGGAGCGCAGCTACCGCTCCAAGGAGAGCACCCTCCAGGTGGAGGACGAGGCCCCCGTGACCAGGGCCACGGACATCCAGGCCCGCCTCAGGGAGCTGCTGGGCGTGGGCCGCACCACGTTCCTCAACGTGGTCTACGCCAAGCAGAAGGAGTTCATAGAGATCGTGAGACCCCGCGACGAGAAGCGGATGAACACCATGCTGGGTCTAACCACACCCGCCGAGGTCAGGGAGCAGTTGCGGGAGACCAAGAAGGTCTTGCAAGCGAAAGGAAGGGTAGACCAGAGGCCGGCCATCGAGGAGCGCATCAGGAACGCCGAGCAGGCGATACAGGAAGCAGCCGCCCAGGCTGAACAGCTGGGTCAGCAGTTGAATAAGCTGGACGAGAGCCTGCAGCGGAAGAAGGCGGAGGAGACGGAGGCCAACAGGAGGCTGCAGGAAGCCGAGCGGCTCCGAGACATACTCCAAGACCTTGAGAGGCAGGCCCAGCGGCTCAACGAGGTGAGAGCCACCCGCGAATCCAAGGAGGAGGACCTGCGGAGCTTGACAGAGTCCTTCGAGGACGACCCCGCCAAGCTCCGGGCCGACTATGAGACCCAGCTCCAGTCAGCCCAGAGCACAGAGCAGAGGCTGCAGAGGCTTCTGGACACCGAGCTGGACCAGGAGAGGCGCGAGCTCATCGGGACCGTCGAGAGGCCGGCGCCCACGAAGCAGCTGAGGCAGCCCTCCAGGAGGCTGAGGAGCAGCTGGGCCGAGCCTTCGCGTCACCCAGCGACGCGGCCAGGTGGCTGGACGAGAGGATCAAGGCTCAGAGGGCGGAGTACAACGCTCTCTCCAAGGAGGTGGGGGGCATGGAGGGCGAGCAACGATCCCTGAGGCGCCAGAGGAGCGATGTCGAGGGCCGCTTAGGGCAGCAGCGGGGCGTCCTCGAGGACTCCAGGACGCAGCTGGATGCCATGGAGGAGTACGAGTCCAAGATCGGGGCCCTGGAGCGCATCCTGGAGAGGTACACGGCCTACGAGACCGAGCTCAGGGAGAACACCCTCAGGCTCCTGGAGTACCGCACCTACGAGTACTTCCAGCGCCTCACCGACCAGCAGCTCTACAGCGGCTGCCACATCGACAGGGACAGCTACGTGCTGGAGGTGCAGCCCATAGGCAGCCCCAGGCTGCTCCCGGCGTGGAGGGCCGGCGGGGGCCACGAGAGCCTCCTGGCCCTGGCGGAGCGTCTGGCGCTTCTACGCGTCATGGGGTTCCCCCACATGCTCATACTGGATGAGCCCACCGACGCCGTGGACAGCGAGAATGTGCCCCAGCTCCTCGACTACATATCCAGGACCAGCGAGGAGATCGGCCAGGTGCTGCTGGTCACCCACCACGGCTACGGGGAGGAGCAGGGCGTAAACCTGATAACGGTGAGTAAGAGCGGCGGCGAGTCCCGGGTGCAGCAGGGCCTCTAGCGGCTCGTCTTGGGCTTGTACTTCTTCTCCTTGTACTTGCCCGTGAGGCGGACGTGGGTGCCGCTGCGGGTGGCCGCGGACTCGATGTTCTCGTCCATCTTCCTGCACTCAGGCTGCCAGTCGCACTCGGCGCAGCCCTCCTCGAACCCGTACATGCCTATGCAGTCCGGGCGACTGCTCTTGCTCATCCCATGAGTCGTCTGGAAGCACGCGCTAAAAACTTGTCGATGAGGGGTAGGGCTCCGCGGGCGGCCTCATCGAGCTGGAAAACCGATAAGCGTCTGGTCGGCACCGGTTAGTGCGAGCGGCGCCTTCTAGTTTAGGGGCGGTCGCTGAAGCTAGCGGCCGGCGTAAGGCTCAGGTTGAATCAGATAAACCACTTGGCGGCCGCGGAACCATGTCCCTTATTACGTTTTTAGTATATTTCTTTGTTGTTTGTGTGATTATTTTTTATAGGTTCTATGTAATATCATTATATGCTCCCTTTCAAGTATTTTAATATAAATGGTTTGAGTTATTTATTTAAAAAACCAGTCTTTCGGCATTTGATATTACGTCTTTAATCCGGAGAATCTGTTATTTCAGACCTGAAATCCTCCAGTTATGCCTGTTAAGGCAAGATGGAGAGAACACAGCATGCCCATATGCGCCATCTGTGGCGAGGAAGTGGAACTGGTCACGAAGTGCAAGATGTGCGGTGAAAAGTTCTGCTCAGACTGCGGCGACCCCGACGAGAAGCTCTGCATCTACTGCATGGACGATGACGACGACTGGGTCGACAAAGAGGACTGGGACGAGGACGTGGGTGTCGAGGAAGAGGACGAGGGGTAGCCTCCTCGCGCAGCCTTCAATCTTTCTTTATTATCCTTTTTAGTGGTCAACGTTATTAACGGCTGTTCCCTGGTATCCTTATGCCTGATTTCTCTCGGATTCTTGAGAACGTGCCCGAGTTTAGACGGTACATGACGGTGGACGAGCTCCACCAGCGGTCGGCTGAGCTTGTTAACGAGCACCCCGGGGAGGTGGAACTCATCGACCTGGGTAGGAGCGCCAACGGGGAGATCATCGATTGCGTGAAGGTCGGTGATGGCCGCCACAACGCCCTGATCCACGGGTTCCCCAACTGCGAGGAGCCCTTCGGGGGCAACCTACTGGACTACCTGTCCTGGGCGCTGGCGGGGGATGAGGAGCTGAGGGGCGAGATGGACTATACGTGGTACCTGGTGAAGTGTAGCGACCCCGACGGGGCCCGGCTCAACGAGGGGTTCCAGGTGGGGCCCCACACCCCCATGAACTTCACCCTCAACTACTACAGGACGCCCAACGCGTTGACGCCGGAGAGCTGCTTCCCTTTCAGGTTCGGGCCCCTAGATTTGAATAGCCCGGTGCCTGAGACCAGGGCTCTGATGAGGCTGATGGACAGGGTGCAGTTCCAGTTCGTCAGCAGCCTGCACATGATGAAGTGGGGCGGGGTCACCTACGAGGTGCCCCACCCGTGCCCGGAGCTCTATGCACCGCTCTGGGAGATGGCCAAGATGTTCAACGTGTTCCCCCGGAAGAGGCCGGGGACCACCATCGCCCCGGGGGTGATGAAGGCGGATTACCTGACGCCCGCCCGCGGGTACGTTCGGCATTGGACCGCGGGCAACGAGAACATCGAGCCTATCAGGGGGTGCTACATCTACGAGTACGGGCAGATGATGAACCCGGGCCTCTTCATGATGATCCCTGAGTGCTGCATCTGGTTCGACCCCGGGATGTGGGACGACTCGCCCAGCGACACGACGATGGGGGAGTCGCTGGCCTACGCGAAGGAGCGGTCGGACGAGGCGGACAGGTTCCTGCTGGACGTGTGGAGTAGGGCTCTGCCGGACCTGAAGGGTTCCTCGCCCTTCAAGGTGATGATGGACGAGCACATGGAGCCCATCGTAAAGCGCTACACCAACGTGAGCAACCCGCCCTTCAGCTTCAACAAGAAGGTGCACGCACGGCCGGCAACCGTAGCCGAGAAGATAGGCATCGAGGGCAGGGACGACCTTTACAGGATGTTCTACCTGGGCGGCCTCATACGGACCTTCGACGCCGAGCTGGGGGCCGGCGACTCCGAGGCCCTGACCGGCCTGAGGGACGAGGTGTACGGCAGGCTCCAGGAGTACGACAACTACCTGCACGACAACTACACTGTGGTGGCGCACTCCATCAGGAACCTGGTGGGGATGAGCCTGGGGGCCATCCTGCACAGCGCCATGTACGCTAAGCGGGGAGCCCTATGGTACTAGCCCCGGTTTTATTACAAGCTACTTTTAATTTGTGTTGTTCCATGTGACACGGATATTGAAATTCTCATAATAACTATACGTGTTAAAACATAATAATCTTCGCAGTAAATAATTGTAAATTTCAAATATTTGTGTCAATAAAATATTATTGATGCGCGTTCTTCCATTCGCAATATTATTTCTAATACTAAATACCTGGTCATCGTCTATACCTACTCTTGTATTCAATAAACAGGGCTCATCATCTGTAGAAAACGACGAAATAAAAATAATCTTCACAGTGTATGAAAACCAAGCTAATACCGTTAGGTTAAATCTGACAATCATCAATCTAAGAGATGATTTTATTCTAAAGGATCATACCTGGGGTTATTTTAACGCTGAAGTCTTCAGCATAGATGATGTGTACCTTGGTAAGGTAAGGGATGAAGACGATGAAAAAATGCTCTTTTTCCTAGCTAAAAACGGTACTCATGCTAGACACTGGATCTGGGATTATACCGTGAAAAACGAGGTGGGCTTCACGAAGTTAGAGGAAGGGAGGTACAAGATACGAGGAGTTTTCGCAGGACCTAATTACACTTTAAAAACAGATGTTTTCGAAGTCTATTTAAAGTATAGACCTCAGTTGCCTGCTGCGAAGAGATATGTAAATCAATATGGGAATGCTTTGATATCAGCTTCTTTTGGTGTTCTGGTGTCTGGGTTCGTCCAACAAATCTATATATCGTTATTTTATCCTGAGCCAGTTAACTGGCCTTCCAAGAAGAGGATGATTACTATTCTCTGGATGTTAGTGATTATTTTTTCTACACTGTTACTTGCCTTTTCTTCAGAATTCGGATATGATATTATTAGGATAATTATAGAAAGATGATGTTAGTTATTTTATGGGGGCTCTTGAAACCACGATTTCAGTATAAAAGAGCAGCTATGAAGGATTTTAGTCGGTTAAAATTTGCTATGCATTTCAGGAATATAATTCAGTAATTCCACGTAGTTATGAATAAGCGAATTTTTGGCTTGGTGACTGCTACCGGGTAGAGAGTGGTCCATTTCCGGGTTGGATTTAGCTAAATTTCGTGTTGAGGACTTCTATTCCCCTTGTCCTGGAGAGATGTGTACCGGGGTCCTGAGTTGCCAGCCGTTAATGTTGAATCCCCCGGCTCTCTCTTGTATGTAGGTTACAATTCTTTCATAGCACTGTAGCATTATTACTTTTTCTTTCGCCAGTAAAGCTTCATTAAGCAACTCTTTGTACTCAGCATCCGGGTAATCGGGCAGCGCATATTTTACCCGCTGGGCTAGCTCATTGAGCAGTTCGTGGATTTTGTGCGGTGGCAGTGTATCGTATTTCATGTATCTTGAGTAAAAGTCGACAGCGCTAATCAGTGCACTCCAGTACGCGTACGTGAATGACCCTGACTCTTTCTCGTAGGCGTCATGTAGGTTGTCAAGTGTATCCCACAGCCCATACTTGAATAACTCAACGCTGTTTGAGTTCAGTTCGAGGTATTCTTTTTTCATCCATTCCGCCGCCTCGTTTCTTAACTGCTGTAAGGTTCCGGTCTTGTCGAGGATAATTCTCCCCGATACGAACTGGTGGGGGGCGTGTCTTCTGTTTACTGCGTGCTCCTCTCTGAAATATTCACGTATCTGGTCCGGGGGGTTTGCGAAGTACTCGATGAGGTACCCATTGATTATCTTGTTACCTCGTTGGCGCCATTCTGTTTCTTTAGATAAGATGATGTGAAGGTCTATGTCCGATCTTTTTGATGGGGTTCCAGTGACGTAGCTTCCGCAGACCAGTAAGCCCTCCACTTCGTCCCTGCACATCCATTCTTGTATGAAAGTGTCGAGGGCTTTCTCCCACTTTTCCATGAATGTTTGATGACTCGGCTCTTATATAACGGATCACATTTGTACTTGCGCCTCTTTGGGCGTCGGGCATGAATGGGTTTATATCCTGTTGGTCGGTCTCGTTGGAGATGGATCGTAGCCTTCAGGTTCTACTGCTCACCATCTTCGTGGCCATGCTGGGCCTGGGGATCGTGAGCCCCATCCTGCCCCTGTACGCCGAGTCCTTTGGCGCCACCTACATCCAGGTGGGGCTCCTGAGCAGCGCCTGGAGCATAAGCCGCTTCATATTTTCGGCGCCCGCCGGGAGCATGAGCGACACGTCGGGCAGGAAGAAGGTGATCATGGGCGGCCTCCTCGTCTACTCGGCGGTGAGCCTCCTCTACGCCTTCGCCTGGGACTACAACTCGCTGCTCTTCTTCAGGTTCGTGCACGGGCTGGGCTCGGCCATGGCCTCGCCGGTGGCCATGGCGTACGCGGCTGAGCTCGCCCCCAAGGGCCAGGAGGGCAGGTACATGGGCATAATGAGCCTGGCCATGTTCGGGGGCATGGGTGTGGGGCCCCTCATAGGGGGTACCCTCACGGACACCTTCGGCCTCAGCGTCCCATTCTACGTCATGGGCGGAATGACAGCCCTGAGCCTCGCGTTCACGGCCCTGTTCCTGCCCGAGACGCAGCCCACCGGCTTCGGCAAGGACAAGCCCCGCCCCTCGTTCCGCAGGGTGCTCTCCAACAGGATACTCCTGGCCGGCTTCATATACCGAGCCGTGAACAGCCTGGGCAACAGCTCCATAATGGGCTTCCTCAGCCTCTTCATGTACACCGCCGTCGCCCAGGGCGGCCTCGGGCTGACCATTACCGAGGCCGGCACCGTCCTCTCAGCGGGCACCATCGCCAGCGCCCTCATGCAGCAGCCCAGCGGGGCCCTGGCCGACCGCTACAACAAGGTCAAGCTCATCATGCTGGGGGGCGTCATCAGCGCCGCGGGCATGTGGAGCTTCACCCTCGCCCACACGTTCTGGGAGGTGATGCTGGCCCGGCTCATCTTCGGGGCCGGCTCCGCCCTGGTCATGCCGTCCATATCCTCCCTGGCCGCCATAGAGGGCCGGGAGTTCGGCGTGGGCACAACAATGAGCGTCATGGAGAGCTCCATGAGCCTGGGGATGATGGTGGGGCCCCTGGTCTCCGGGGTGCTCGCGGACGCATTGAGCCTAGCGCCCATATTCTGGGTGGGCTCGGCCATATCGCTGTTCGGCGTAGGTATATTCTGGGCTATCCAGCGCGGGTACAAGCTGACGGCGCAGGCGGCGGACGCGACCGCTTAAGCACCATAGGCGCCCCGAGACATGGTTACGGGCTCAGGGATCCCAGCCTTGAGAGGGAGCGGTGGAGGTTTGTCCTCGCCTTCTCTGCGTATATGCCCCTGAAATGTTCAGTGTGGAATATGGATGGCCTAGTGAGGAACCTTGTCAGCACCTCCCTCCTCCCCCTCCTGAACCGTTCCTCCGGTACACAGCTGTACTCCTTTCTGATCCCATCCTCGTATTCCTGGAACTCCTCCGAGGGCCTGCCCAGTATAGCTAGGTCAACATCCATAATGATTCTCTCGTCGTCCCTGGGCGGGCCTGTATGCCTGGTCGCCATAATCAGGCGGTGGACCCGCTCAAGAGGCTCCCCTCCAATGAGCCCGCCCAGGGCCTTCATGGCGTAACCGGCGCTAGCCTCCTCGTTGTCGCTCTGCTTGTGTTCATAGACGGCGTCGTGGAACCTCATGACGAGCTCCTCGAGGTACAGGGATACGTGTTTGAGGTTATGGTGGTGTCGGTGGGACTCGCTATACCCTTTAACCATATCGTGGTAGAGACCTTGTAGAGGGGATGGGTTGGCTTGGCCGCCCCATATTTCCAG
>Ga0154711_126_pt1 | contig 16192 bp, 15 predicted proteins | sample Rifle2008BG13ft_FD_105571 | JGI IMG/M metagenome (GOLD analysis project Ga0154711, IMG submission 105571) | Candidatus Bathyarchaeota archaeon RBG_13_60_20 | reverse complement strand
TATGCGCCTGTCCCTCGGCTTCAACGTCCCGTCGGGCTGGAGGACCCCGTAGCTCTCCGCATCGAACCCTGACGCTGCCTTCAGAAGGGCCTCCACGATGTACGGCGTGAAGCACAGGATGGCGAACTTCTCCATGTTCCCGATGACGGCCACGCAGGCGGCGACAGCCCCTATCGTGTAGTTGAGGTCCCCGGGGAAGACCTTGGCCGGGTACCAGTTGTACCGCAGGAACGCCAGCAGGCCGGCGGCGAAGCAGAAGGCGAGCACCGCGGCGCTGTGGTGGCCGGTCACGTAGGCGTAGGCGCCCAGGGCGAGGTGCAGCACGGCCCCCATCCCGGCCTCCAGGCCGTTGAACCCTGCCAGGAAGTTCGTGGCGTTCGTGCAGCAGAGGACCGCCAGGGGCACCAGCATCAGGGGGTACAGGATCCCCAGCTCCACCCTGCCGACGAGCGGAAGCGTGATCCGGCTCACGCCAGCGTTCACGGCCATGAGGGGGACCGCGGCCGGGAGAGGGAGGAAGAAGTACAGCCACCGCGGTATCCCCACCCTCTTGTACTGCTCGAAGCCCTCGCTGCCCTCCCGCTTCTTCATGAGGGCCGTCAAGGTGTCGAATATACCTACGAGGGTTATGATGAGGATGGTGCACAGGGCCGCCAGGATGTAGACGATGCCCTCAGCCCTCGGGGGCGCTATGATGGTCAGGCCGACGAAGAAGAACACCCCCATGAGGAACCCGCTCACGACGCCGGGCCCGCCCATGTCGGCGACCACGGGCCTGCCCTCCTTCATGACGTCCCGGCCCACTATCCCGACGCGGTGCATGTACCTGTTGAAGTAGGGTATGAGCAAGTAGCTGATGGCGAAGCTTAAGAACGAGGCCCCGATGATGCCAGCCGACGCGATATCCAAGCCTAACCCGTAGAGAATGGTGCCGCCCCATTAATCACACTTGCCCCGCATCCTTTATGTCGCGCCGCGCAGGCTCATGAACCGTGAAGCCCCTGGTGGTGGACGCCCTGGCCTCCGGTAAAGGCGAGCGCATAGCGACACGGGACGCCATAGGGGCCGGGCCCAGAGCCGTGGCAGGCGTCCTGGAGGCCCACGGACACAGACCCCGCATACTGCAGGTCGAGGCCCTCCTGCGCATGGGCCGCATTCCGGACGGCTACGACGTCCTCCTCATCAGCGGGATGACAAGCGACCTAGCCGCGGTCCAGAGGGCCGCCAAGCTGTGGAAGAGTGACGGCCCAATCATCATCGGGGGACCCGTGGCCAGCGAGCCTGAGAGGGTCCTCGGGAGGACAGGCGCCGCTGCGGCCATCATAGGCGAAGGCGAGGCAACCCTCGGCGAGATGCTCCAAGCCGGGCTGGACAAAGCCTCGTTCACAGGAATAAGGGGCCTGGCCTACCTCGAAGACGGGGAGACCGTCGTGAACCAGCTCCGCCCCATCCAAGGCAAGGAAGTATACGAGAGGTACCCAGCATCCACCCGCACCATGAAGGACTACCCCCTACACTACGCGGCCAGGGTCTACGTCGAGGCCGTCCGAGGCTGCAGCAACTACAACAGGGCCAGGACGGGGCCGCTGGGCAGCCGCTGCACCGCGTGCCGGCAGTGCACGGAGGCCGGACTCACCGAGAGGTACGACTGCCCCGAGGGCATCCCTCCGGGGTGCGGGTACTGCAGCGTCCCCAGCCTCTACGGGCCCCCCAGGAGCAAGCCGGTACGAGTTCTCCGCGACGAGGTGAGGGGCCTCACGGAGATGGGGGTGCGCCGCCTGGTCCTCAGCGCGCCAGGCTTCCTAGACTACGGCAGGGAGCTGCAGGTGGAGCCGGAGCCCCTTACCGACCCCAGGAGCCCCGAGCCCAACTACGAGGCCCTCGAGGAGTTGTTCGAGTCCCTGGGCTCCCTGCCCGGGCTCTCCGAGGGAGAAGTGTCCCTCATGATAGAGAACGTGAAGGCGTCCCTGGTCACCGACAGAGCCGCAGCCACCCTAGGCAGGCACCTCGAGGGGACCCCCGTCAGCATAGGGTTTGAGACAGGCTGCCCCAATCACAGCCGCCTCATAGGGCGGCCCGACACGCCCGCCGAGTGCCTCACAGCCGTGAGAAGGCTCAGGAGGGCGGGCCTCAAGCCCTACGTCTACTTCATCCACGGGCTCCCCGGACAAACAGAGGAGACCGTCGATAGGACGGTCAAGGCCATATCCGAGTCCATGAGGCTGGGGGCCGAGAGGGTCACTCTATACAGGTTCCAGAGCCTCCCATGGTCAGCCTTCAGCGAGTGCCCCTCAGGGCCACCCGCAGCCAAGGACAGGATGAGCCGGCGCATATACGAGGCGGCTCAGGAGGCTAACAGGGGCAGGAAGAAGGAGGCCATGGGCTCCCGGCTCAGGGTGGTCCTCGCCGAGCCGTACGACAGGGACCCCAGCCTCATGGTGGGGTACCCCATGAAGCACGGGCCCGTGGTGCTCGTGGAGGGCGCAGCCGGACGCGAGGGCGAGGTCGTCGAGGTGCAATTGACCACGGTGGCCTCCGACAGGGCCGTCAAAGGACGCCCAACAGACGCTATGTTTTAAAGAAGTCCAATGCACAGAGATAATTGGTTAAGTGGTAATCAAACCATTTTCAACTATTTTAGCAACAAGCTTAGCGCGGAGTTGAGTGCTGCAGCCGTTGAGGGCGCGTAGAGAAAATACGATGTAAATCAAAAATCTCATCATAGAGAACCATCATATAACTTGGTATGAGAACTCTCCAAAAAAATGATTCAAACATCTCACCTAACAGCTGGGTCTTATCAATGATAAAATCCCTGGAGATACGTCTCGACGGCCAGAAGGTCACTCTTAGACTTAAAGACGAGCCGCTGCACAGCGCCTACCTTCTGATGCTGAAAGCCGTCCTGACGCCGATGCTGCTAAGCAAGATAAACCCAGCCGACCTCAACGGCATCACGGTGCAGGAGACCTCGGACCCGAACAAGCCTAAAGACGTGCTGGTCGAGGTCGACTACAGCAACTACCAGGAGCCGAACCCGCTTAACCTGACGGGCCTGAGGGCGCTCCTCAAGATATGGGTGAAGGAGGTGTCATTCAGCGACTGGAGGACGACCCCCGACATCAAGATCAGGTGGCTCAAACACGGGTTAGGGATCAGGATACCCTTCGAGTCTCAGGGAAACGAGGTGAAGGTAACCAAGCCTGGCATCACCGTACAGGGCGACATCAATGGCTTCTACCTCGACGTACACCTGGTGCCCTACATATTCTGGTTCCCTGACATCGCCGCGGCCCGAGATAGAGATGGAGAGAAGATGGTAGACTCCCAAGGATGGCCCACCGAGTTCTGGGCAAGTGGAAAAGGCATGTACAAGCAAAGATGCGCCGCCTTCATAGACTTTAACTGGGATAGCTTCAGTCCGAAGATCATGGACGCCGAGCAGACCACGAGAGACACCCTCACGAACCTAGCGGCGGGCCTGCCCGAACACATGCCCCAGGAACTACTGTTCCAGCTCTTCGAGACGCTCATCCTCGGTGAGAAGGCCCCTCTGAACTATAAGGACCCCTCAAAGATGAGGGGCCTAGACATACAACCCAACAATGCAAGGTTCCTCTACCTCGACGAGGAGGTCGAGGACTACAAGGGGAAGGGCAGGATAGTCGCAGTGCGGAAGGACAAGACAACCAACCATCTACACGTCGATGAGACGGGCCACCTGGCATTGAGGAAGGACTACAAGGGGGACAACGTCATAGAGGTGGAGGTGGAGGACGAGCAAGGCAAAAGGGTCAGGATCAGCACACTCAACCTGGTAGAATCCATCCAGGATAAAGTTGCCGACATAGAGGACATCCACGTCGTCCTTAGACGGGCCTCCAACTGGGGAACTGTGGCTGACGTCGACCCGCCGTGGAGCCACCTCGTAGAGAATCACCTGGACGTTTGCGGACCCTGGGGCCCGAGCGGAGGCGGGGCGGTCCTGCGGTACAACGGATACCTCAGAAACAACCCTGACGCGTCCCAACAAAACAACGTTGACAACCTGCCAGAGTACTCTTACGACCCCAACGACCCTCTACAGAAGTATATTTTTGACGGCGCCTTCTTCTACGTGTACCCTGATCTCACGGCGTTCAGCGGCCTCGTGAGAACGCTCTACCCGAGGAACTGGAAAATACCCGACTACAAAGATCGAGGCACAGAGTTGACGAACCAGTGGATCGGAGCCTAGGCCGGGCATGCCCCGCCGTTGCACGGGTTAAAGGTTATTAGATCCAATGCGTGCTCCAGCCCCGGTACTCGGGTTTAACCCGTACATGCGTCCAGTCGCATAAGCCCCTCCGCCTCTACCTCCTGCAGTTTATCAACGTCGTCAACGCTCCACATGATAAATAAGTAGGCACCTGAACCCGTGGAGCCGCAGTTTTTCAACCAGAAAGCGATTGGTTTTAAAGAGAGGGGTTTGAGTAATCTTAGGGTCGTTCAGGGATGTCAGACGAACAGGAAACTAATGTCGAGAACATGAACAGGGAAGGCCCTGTGTACGAGTGCGTCAGCTGCGGCAGGAGGGTGCCCCACGACGACCTTCAGCGATACATAAGCTTCAGGTGCCCCTACTGCGGGTACAGGATATTCCGCAAGGTGAGGGCCCCCATAGTTAAACGGGTTAAGGCGAGATAGATGGCTGAGATGGAGAAGGCTAAGACGCTGGAGGAGAAGAGGGCTGCCCTCATCATAAAGTATCGTAAGTTCAAAGTGGACGCCGTTGAGAAGGCTGAGAACAAACTGGTGTACCACCTGAGCCGGGGCGACGAAAAGTACATCATGCACGTGCTCATGGCACAGAGCACTATAGGCATCAGCTACATCAGGGACCTGAAGGACCAGGTGGACGCGGAGCAGGTGCAGGGTGGCATCATCGTGGGCGACGGCAAGTACACGTACTCGGCCCGCAGCACGGCCCCCGAGATGAGGATCGAGCTCATTCCGCCGAGCCTCCCCGCCTTCGACATATTCGAGCACAAGCTTGTGCCGCTCCACGAGATCGTAGCAGACGAGGACAAGAGGGCCCTAGCAGTCAGGTACCACGCGGAGCCCTACCAGTTTCCGTGGGTCAAGGCCACGGACCCCATAGCCATAATACTCGGAGCTAAGCCCGGGGACGTCGTCAAGATCACGCAGAAGAGTGAGACGGCGGGCAAATACGAAACCTACAGGTACGTCGTCTAGTCGGCCCCGCCGTCCCTGAGCTCAGCCAATATCACCAAGGCTTCGCCGAGTGGCATTTCAAGCCTGTGGGCCAGGTCTTCGGCCGACACCTCGGGCTCCTCGGGCAGTACGCTATCCCTGACGTAGGCCTTATGGTGCTTATACATGGGGAGGCTCCTTGCGGTCTCCACAAGGATAAGCCAAAGGGCGTTCCTCCTCAAGTCCTCCATGGGCGTCAGCCCTGCCTGAGCTTGTCGTACATCTTGTCGAGGCTCCACCTGAGGCTGCTATTGATCTCCCTCAGCCTCCGCTCGCCGCCGTAGTTCCTGACAGTGATCTCGAGGAGCCTCCCGCCGTCCTCCTTTGCCTCGAAGCTCAGGGCCTCGTCTTCGGCTATCTCACCGTTGGCGGCCCTCTCCTGGTCAGTAGCACTCATGTTGGCCAGGACCCTGTCTATGAGGAAGCTCTGGAAGGGTGGGGTGTCCACCGTGAAGCCGTACTCCGGCTGGGGCTTGAAGACCAGGTCCCTGCCCTCCACCCTCAGCTTCCCCAGGACCGTGCCGTCCTTGCTGGTTATTGAGGTGGTCTCGCCGTCGCCCGGGACCGGCTCCTCCTGGGGCCTGGGCTCTTGCCTGGCGGCGGGTGGCTCCTTGTCGGGTTGAGCGGTCGGGGTCCTGAAACCCTCGGATATTATGAGCCTGTCTATTGTAGCCACGGCTCTCCTCAGGTCAATGATCTCCTGCTCCAGCTCGGCCAGCCTGGCCTCCATGGTCTCCCTGTACTCAAGTAGCTTCTTAGTGTCCAATTCCGTGCTCAAGCGGGGGCCCCCGGGTGCTCACCGAGGTGAATATGAGTGAGGACATTTAAAGGGATAACGTGTCTATAAGTCCAGATATGTTAGGGAAAGGCTTCGTTGACAGGTATCTGGAGATCAGCAGGACCAAGAGCAGCTTCCTGTGCGTCGGCGTGGACCCCGTGACTGAGCACGTGCGGAAGAAGGGCGTCGTGCCGCCGCAACTGGTCAGGGAGAAGGGGGTGAAGGACGCCGTCAAGGAGTTCTGCTTAAACATCATAGAGGCTGCGGCGCCCTACGCCCCGGTCATAAAGCCCAACGCCCAGTTCCTCGTCTACCTCATGGGCTTCCAGGACTTGAAGGACATCGTGGACAGGATACATGAGGGGGGGTCCCTGGCTCTCCTGGACGCTAAGCTAAGCGACATCGGGACCACCATGGACGCGGGGCTCTACTGGATCGATCAGCTTGGTTTCGACGCTGTCACTTTCAGCCCCTTCCCTGGGTACGAGAACGGCGTCGATGCGGTGTACAGGTGGGCCGGCGAGCGGGACAAGGGCATCTTCGCCCTGTGCAGGATGAGCAACCCGGGGACCCACGACTACCAGTCCCGGCTCATGGACGGCGAGAGGTTCTACCTTAGGCTTGCATATGACGCCCACAGCCACGGGTCGAACGGCTATGTGGTGGGGTGCACGGCCTCTGAGGAGCTTGGGGACGTAAGAGCCGTCATAGGCGAGGAGGGCCTCATACTGGCGCCGGGCCTGGGGGCCCAGGGGGGCGACCCCGCCACCGCGATAAAGCTTGGCTCCAATAGCAGCGGCGAGGGCCTAATAGTTTCCTCGTCCAGGGAGATCATATTCGCCTACGAGGAGATGGGCCTGGACTGGGGCAGGTACCCCGAGGCCGCGGCGTCCATGGCTGAGCGGAAGCGTGACGAGCTCAACGAGCTACGTAGACGGCTGGGGAGATGACCACCGCACGGTTTAATATATTCCTCCCCAAATATCAAGGAGGTTTAAGCGGTTGACCAGTAAGATTTACGAGGTCAGGTTCCACGGCCGGGGCGGCCAGGGAGCCTGGACGGCCTCGCTCCTTCTGGCCCAGGCAGGGCTGAAGGAGAAGAAGAACATTCAGAGCTTTCCCGCCTTCGGACCTGAGCGTGCGGGCGCGCCCATAACAGCGTACACACGCATCAGCGACGAAAAGATCCAGCTACACAGCAGCATATACGAGCCGGACGCGGTCGTCGTCCTGGACCCCACCCTACTGGGGCCGGCCGTCGCCGAGGGCATCCACAAGGGCACCAAGCTGATCGTTAACACGGGTGAGTCCGCCAAAGCCATCAGGGAGAGGCTTGGCTTGAAGGACGTGGAGACATGGACGGTGGACGCCACGGAGCTGGCTATAGAGTTGCTCGGCAGGCCCATCACAAACACGGCCATGCTGGGCACAGTCGTCAGAGCCACAGGCGTCGTCAAGCTGGACAGCCTCATGGCGGTGGTCAAGGAGAGGTTCGAAGGGAAAATCAGTGAACTCAACGTAGAGCTGGTGAAGAAGGCTTACGAGGAGGCGAGGAAGGGTTGAGCAAGGCGCGTACGTGGAAGGAACTGCCCAAGGGCGCCGTCAGCTACAGGTCCTCCAGGGACTACAAGACTGGGGACTGGGGCGTGGACGCGCCCAGGATCGACCAGGCGAAGTGCGTCAAGTGCAACCTGTGCCACATGCTCTGCCCGGAGGGCTGCATCGCGGTGAGGGAGGACGGCAGCCCCGAGCCCGACCTGGACTACTGCAAGGGGTGCGGCATATGCGCCAAGGAGTGCCCCGTGAAGGCGATAGAGATGGTGAGGAAGTAATGGCCAAGCAGGAACTATTGGGACTCAACGGGAACGAGGCGTCCGCCTACGCCACCAAGCAGGTCAACCCCGACGTGGTGGCCGCATACCCCATCACCCCCCAGACTATCATAGTGGAGAGGTTCAGCGAGTACGTGGCCGACGGGCTGGTGGACACCGAGTTCGTGGCCGTGGAGAGCGAGCACAGCGCCATGAGCTGCAGCGTGGGCGCCTCGGCCGCCGGGGCCAGGGCCTTCACCGCCACGGCAGCCAACGGGCTGGCCCTCATGTGGGAGATACTCTACATAGCCTCCAGTCTGCGGCTGCCCATAGTGATGGCCGTGGCCAACAGAGCGCTTAGCGGCCCCATCAACATCCACAACGACCACAGCGACGCCATGGGTGCCAGGGACAGCGGCTGGATACAGATCTTCTGCGAGAACGCCCAGGAGGTCTACGACGCTAGCATCACGGCGTGGAGGATAGCGGAGCACCCCCGGGTTCAGCTCCCCGTCATGGTATGCATGGACGGGTTCACCATCAGCCACACCATGGAGAACGTCATGACCCTGCCCGACGACGCCGTAAAGAAGTTCGTCGGCGAACGCGAGTTCATAAGGGTGGAAGGCCACATGGGCGAGGCCGAGCTACGCCTCGACCCCGAGGCGCCCCTGACCATGGGGCCTCTGGACCTCCAGGACTTTTACTTCGAGCACAAGATACACCAGGTGGATGCCATGGACGACGCGCTTGAGGCCATCAAGGACGTGGACGAGGAGTGGGCCAAGGTGAGCGGGCGCGGCTACGGGTACGCGGAGCCCTACCTGATGGGCGACGCCGAGGTGGCCGTCATCGGCATGGGCTCGGCCATGGGCACCGTCCGCCACGTGGTGGACGAGCTCAGACAGGAGGGGGTCAACGCTGGCATGGTTAAACTCCGGCTCTTCAGGCCCTTCCCAGCCGCGGAGCTGAAGAAGGCCGTGGGCAGGGTCCCCATGCTGGGCGTCATGGAGAAGTGCATAAGCTTCGGCGCCCCGGCCAGCCCCCTCATGGAGGAGATCATGACCGCCTACTACCACGACAAGGAGAAGCCCATGATGGCGAACTACGTGGTCGGCCTCGGAGGCAGGGACGTGAGCCCCGCCATGATCCGGGAGATATATGGCAGCCTCCTGAAGAACAGGAAGGCGGGCAAGGTGTCCAAGCCGATGAGCTACATCGGGGTGAGAGGTGATTAGGATGAGCGAAAGACTCACCATGAAGGAAGCGGCCAGGATACCCGACGCCCTGGCCCCCGGCCACAGGATGTGCGCGGGTTGCGCCCACCCCATTGTCGCCCGGATGATAATGAAGGCCGCCGCAGGTAGGCCCACGGTGGTCACCAACGCGACGGGATGCCTGGAGGTGGCAACCACCATCTTCCCCTTCACCAGCTGGGACGTGCCCTGGCTGCACGTAGCCTTCGAGAACGTGGCCGCCAACGCCAGCGGCATCGAGGCAGCCTGGAAGGCCCAGAGGAGGAAGGGCAAGGGACCCCTAGCTAAGTACGAGAGGCTGAACGTAATAGCCTACGCCGGTGACGGCGGCACCTACGACATAGGGTTCCAGGCCCTGAGCGGCGCCCTGGAGCGCGGCCACGACTTCACATACGTGCTCATGGACAACGAGGCGTACATGAACACGGGCATCCAGCGGAGCGGAGGCACGCCCATCGGGGCGAGCACCACCACGAGCCCGGCGGGCAAGGTCATCCCAGGGAAGACCGAGTGGAAGAAGCCCATCATGGAGATCGTGGTGGCCCACGAGATCCCCTACGCAGCCACGATTAACCCGGCCTGGCCCCAGGACGTGCTGGACAAGTGCAGGAAGGCCTTCGACACGGTGGGCCCCAAGTTCCTCCACGCAGTCATCCCCTGCACGAGGGGCTGGAGGTACGAGACCAGCGACACCGTTAGCATCGCCCGCCTGGCCACCCAGACCTGCATCTTCCCGCTGTACGAGGTGGAGCGGGTCAAGGGACGGCCCGTGTGGAGGCTGAGTGGCCCAAGCGCTTCCATAGCGAAGCGGCCTGAGTCCAAGAAGCCGGTCTCCGAGTACCTTGAGCCGCAGGGGAGGTTCCGCCACCTGTTCAGGCCCAAGCGGAACGAGGAGCTGCTGAAGTTCATTCAGGAGGGCGTGGACCTCAGGTGGCAGATGCTCCAAGAGAGGTGCGCGTAGCCGCGCCTCCATCCCCCCATGCTCGTTTTTCTAAGTTGCCAATCGTGCAGCGTGAGACTTTCTTAGGAAAGTCAATTGGTTTGTGACCAGCGGCGAACGATAAGGCGACTCAGCGTAGTACACATGAACGGTGTGAGGCTACAGGAAACGTCTGCGCAGGGCTTCACGCTCCTGCTCTATGATGCGCTCGAAGAACTCGTCGCCCTCGTCATGCGTCTCGGCCAGTATGTCCCACGCCTCAGTGAAGTCCACGTTCCTGGCAGAGGCCACGATGGCCGCCCTGCGCCCGTACATGGAGACCAGCTTTGAGGCGTCGCTGCCCCGTGTCCACCAGTGGGGAGGCTCCCTGCCGCCCCGCTTGGTGGTCTGCTGAAGCTCGGCGACCTCCTCGAAGCTCCTGTCGTAGACGCCGATCTCCGTGGAGCCGCAGGCGGGGCACACGATCCTGTCGGGGTAGTCCTTCACCTGCCGCTCCTCCAGCCAGTCCCTCTTGCCGAGGCACGCCAGCACACGGGTCTCGTTGTATATCCTGGCCTTGGCCGAATCCAGTATGATGCGGGTCAGCTTCTCCGGCGGCACGATGTCGGTTTTCATGCTGATACTGTCCACGCCCAGCCTGCCCAGGGGGCTCACCTCGCCGCCCGTTTCCAGGATCGCCACCTCGATCTCTCCGCCGGCCATCTTCCGCAGCAGTTGGGAGGTGGCCTCCACGTCCAGGTCCTGCCTGAGCGTGTCCTTCATGGCCTCCTCGAATATTATGGTGCCCTCGAAGCTCTTCATGAGGCGGCCCAGGGTGACGTTGCTGAAGTCAGCGAACTTGCTCAGGGCTCCCGCCTTCCTGGCGACGTTGATGAGCCTCTTCTTGAAGAGCCCGGTCTTGGTGACGGCGTCCCCGATGACCTGCTCCATGTTGCTGTTGGCTAGGCTCTTGAGCAGCCTGGCCACGTACTGGCTGTCCACGCCGCCCACGGTCTGGGCTATGACCATGTAGGTGTCCTGCTGGACCCCCACCGGGTACCCCGTGTCCTCGCTGATCACGTGGCCCACGACGCGGGCCAGCGTCCGGTTGGCCAGGCTCCCGAAGTTGGCGTGGATTATCACGTTGTCCTCCCAGTCCTCCAGCACCACCCGCTTATCCGTGGGCACCGGGTAACCCGCGTGGACGTGGTCAGCCACCTCGGCTATAGCCCGCTTGATGGTCTGGACGTTGGCCGGGTACCTGTACTGGAGCTCGCCTGCTATCTGGTCCACCGTCGAGCCTTTCTTTAAGCCCTCCTCGACGGCGCCCTTGATCTCGCCCACCTCCAGCGCCACCTCCATGGGCACGGGTATCTGCTCGCCTACCCAGCTGGGTATGGCGCCCGTGGGGTCATCCTCGGCCCGCACGTATATCTTGTCGTTGTGGATGTTCAGTATCTTCCAGGGGCTGCCCCGCAGCGTGAACTTGACGCCCGGCTTCGCGTACTCAGCGACGAAGGCCTCCTGGAGGATGCCCACGGGGGCGTCCTCGTCCACGTCCATTATGAGGTAGTCCTTCTCGTCGGGTATCATGCTCAGGTTGTTGAAGAAGTACCTGTACATGGTCTTCCGGCTGCCCCTGGGCTTGATGATGACCTCGTCCTCCTCGCTGAGCCACGCCAGCCTGGGGAACCTGTCATGCATGTACCGGCCAGCCTTGAGCACGTCCTCCTCCGTCAGGTCCCTGTAAGGGTAGGCGTGGTCGAAGAGGTTCTTGGCCTGCAGGAAGTAAAGCCGGTTCCTCTGCATGAGCTCGGCCACGAGCTGGTTCACCAGCACGTCGTAGGGCTTCTCGGGCACCTGCAGGGGCTCCATCATCTCCTTGAGGGCGCGCCGACAGATGACCATGCTCTCCAGGGCGTCGTCGCTGTTCATGGCGACGATGACGCCCCTGCTGGTCTCGTCCACGCTGTGGCCGCTGCGGCCCACGCGCTGCAGGAGCCTAGTCACCTGCCTGGGGCTGTTGTACTGGATCACTAGGTCTATGCGTCCTATATCGATGCCCAGCTCCAGGCTGCTCGTGCATATGACGGTCCGCAGGTCGCCGGACCTTAGGCCCTTCTCGGTGGCTATCCTGCTGGTCTTGGCCAGGCTCCCGTGGTGGATACTGAGGGCCAGATCAGTGTCCCACACGTTGAACCTGCTGGTCAGGGCCTCGCTGGTGCTCCTCGTGTTGGTGAAGATGAGGGTGGTGTCGTGCTGCTCGATGAGGTCCTTCATCACCTTGAGCCTGACGGCAACCTCCGGATGTGTGAAGAGCTTGCGGGCCAGCTCGTAGTCCTCTGCGTCCGGCTTGGGGTACACGATGTCGAACTGGGTGTCCCTGAGGGCCGAGACCTGGACGATCTCCACGGGCCTCCCCGCGCCCACGAGGAACTGGGCCACCCGCTCGGGGCTCCCGATGGTGGCGCTGAGGCCGATGAACTGGATGGGGTTGTCAGCGACGCCCCTTATCCGCTCCAGGGCGAGGCTGAGCTGGCTCCCCCTCTTGTTGTCGGCCAACTCGTGTATCTCATCTATTACTACCCAGCGCACCGTCTTCAGGTGCTGCTTGATGGTGCGGCCCTGCAGTATGGCCTGGAGCGTCTCGGGGGTCGTGATGAGCATGTCCGGGGGGCTCCGCCGCAGGTAGCCGCGCTCCCGCTGGCTGGTGTCCCCGTGGCGGACCCCCAGCCTCACGTCGAGCCTGTTGCACCAGTAGGTCATCCTGTCAAGGATGTCCCTGTTGAGGGCCCTCAGCGGGGTGATGTATATGATGCTGATGCCCGGCTGGTGACCGCCCTTGAGCAGGAACTGGTGGAGGACCGGCAGCACCGCAGCCTCGGTCTTGCCTGTTGCCGTCGCCGATATGAGGAGAACGTCCTTACCCTCTAGTACGAGGGGGATGAGCCGCCTCTGGGGCTCCGTGGGCTCCACGAATCCGCGCTCCACCACGAGCCTCCTCACAGGGCGGCAGAGCTGAGAGAACACGTTCTCCTGCGTCAAGGCTTGCGGCAACCTTCTACGTAGCCTAAAATAATAAGATTGCTGGGAAGGTTCATAACGCGCGTTTACCCGTGAGCCTCCTGTATGAGCGTCGACGACGAGATTGAAAAGATAAAGAAGGACATGATGAAGCGCATGATGGCGCCTCAGCCGGAGGGCGCATCCCTCCTCAAACCGGGGGTCGTCAACGTGCTGACGGATTCTAGCTTCGCGAAGGCCCTGTCCGAGACGGGACTCCCTGTCCTCGTGGACTTCTGGGCCGAGTGGTGTGCCCCCTGCAGGATGATGGCTCCCGCGGTCGACCAATTAGCCTCCGAGCTCTCCGGGAGGGCCTACGTGGCCAAGCTGAACGTGGACCAGAACCCGGCTACAGCGGTCCGGTTCGGCGTCATGAGCATACCAAACTTCATCGTTTTCAGGGGCGGGAGGCCGGCGGGCCAGGCGGTGGGAGCTGTGGGTAAGCACAGCCTGCTGCAGTTGGTTGGCGGGGCCTCGCCCTAGTCTTAAATCCCGATCCCCGTAACCCTAGACCTATGGCCGAGTACGTCACGAGGTAGCAACTTGTAGCATACCTTGGCGGCTTCCTTATCGGCAAGGTGCTGGGTGTCTTGGTGAGCCTGCTGCCCATCTGGGGCCTTGTTGTTGAGGACCCGGGCTTGAGTGACTCGTTCTGGAGGAGTTCGCGGCCCAGCTGTTGTCCTTCAACTTGTACCACTACGCCCTGGCGTAATCGGCGGCTCATACTAGCCATACTAGTGGAGGCGCGGCGCCTGGAAGAGGCCTAAGTCACAGGACTGGGAGCAGGAGAGCCGAGGCACATCTCCCCCCGTGGTGCACCGTGTTGCTGGCTATGGTCGTCTCGGTGTCTATGGCCACGGGGTTCCCCGTGTTGCTGTTGCGGGCGTACCTTGGGAACTCGCTGCTAGTGACCGCAAGCCTGACCCTGTGCCCCGGGTGTAGGCTCACGCAGGTGCTGTCCATCTCGACCCTGACCCTGTAGGTCTGGCCCGGCTGAAGTAGTTCCTGCCTATCCAGGCCGTTCCTGTACCTTGCCCTTAGCTTCCCCCCCGATACGAGCAGGCTCCTGCCGTCCGGGTGCGCGTCCATGAGGTAGACGAAGATGTCTGTGTCCCTGCAGTCGCTTGAGAAGTACAGGTCGACCTCGGGGCGGCCAGTCGCCATCATCGGCTGGGTCAGGGGGTCGCTTGTGTACACGAGGATGTCGCCTCTGCGGAGAAGGTAGCGTATGTCCAGCGGGGGCTCGTCCCGCTCCCCGTAGAAGTCGAACCCGGTGCCGGGGACCACGGGGTTACCCGGGTTATATATCAGGGTGTCTGACCCCGGTGCCGGGTTCACCTCCCTCAGGGAGCCGTCCCCCATAGCAGTGTTCGCGCTTCCCCCGCTGTCCAGGTAAAGGGTCCTCGTTGCCTTCACGGGGGCCCAGTGCCCCTCCGCGGAGTCCCATCTATTGTCGCCCATGACGAAGTACCTGGTCAGGGGCCACGAGTCCACATCGTAGCGGGCCTCCTTCATCCACCTGTCGAACCACGCGAGGTGGACCTCCGCCATGTTCAGCACGGCCCCGTCTGTGAAGTCCACGCCGCCCAGGCTCCTCTGGGGGAACCTTGTCCCGGCGTGGTCCCAGGGTCCGATGAGCATGTACTGCCTGTCCTTCGCGGGGCTGTGCCTCACCATCCCGTCGTAGTAGTGGAGGGCGCCAGGCTGGTCGCCATCGTAGTAGCCTGTGATGTGGAGCACGGGCATGTCTATGCCCCTGAAGTCCTGCGGGGTGAAGGAGATGCTCTTCCAGTAGTCGTCCATGTCCGGGTGGCTCATCCACTCCTTCCAGACGGGCATCTCCCGCCCCAGAGCCTCAGGTATGTCTGCTATAGGGAGGGTCCTATACACGCGCTCCCAGTCAACTGTGGTGGCGGCCACGTTCTGGTTGGTCCTGGCGCCCACGTAGTTGAGCCAGCCCAGCATCCAGAGGCACGGTATCCCGTTGAAGTATGGGAACTCCTGCATGAACTTGCCTCCGGTGGCCGTGGGCACCATGGTTGTGAGGTGGGGCGGCCTGAGCCTGGCGGCGGCCCACTGGACCCAGCCCCTGTAGCTACCGCCCATCATGCCCACGTGGCCATCGCTCCAGGGCTGGTCGGCTATCCACTCAACCACGTCGTAGCCGTCCCGCCCCTCCTGGAAGAAGGGAAACCACTCGCCCCCGCTGTCGTACCTTCCCCTCAGGTCCCACAGGGCGACGGCGTATCCGTGGGCCACGAAGAACCGGGCCGTGTCCACGTGAGCCTTCATCGTGTTGTCGTATGGTGTGCCGATGAGCACGGTAGGGTACCTGCCCCCGGCGCCCGGCATGTAGACGTCCACGCTCAGGGTGACGCCGTCCCGGGCCGAGACTTGGGCGTCCCACACATGGCGCATAGAAACCATGGATATAGGAGACGGGCCCCGCGTTTAAGACGTTTCGCGGTCCACGAGGCTACAGTAGCCCCCTCTTGGCGGCCCTGGCCAGGACGCTGTCCGCCCTCATGTAGTCGTCCGCGGCCTGGTCCGCTATCTCCACGGCCGCCTCCTGAGCCTCCTCCATCACCTTCTCCTCATCCATGGTGAGGACGCGCCTGTCCCTGACGACGAAGCGGCCGTTCACCATCACGTCCGTGACCTCGTCCCCCCTGGCGCTGTAGACTATGTTGGGGGCCACGTTCCTCACGGGCCTCATGAGCACGGGGGTCATGTGGGGGGCCTTCAGGTTCAGCAGGATCAGGTCAGCCCTCTTACCGGGCTCCAGGCTCCCGATCCTGTCGCCCAGGCCCAGGGCGGTGGCTCCCTCCACGGTGGCGAGCCTCAGCATCTTCCAGGCGGGCAGCACAGTGGGGTCCCTGTGCCTGGTCTTGTTCAGCAGGGCGGCCACCTTCATCTCCACCAACATGTTATGGCAGTTGTTGCCGCTGGCCTGGTCGCTGCCTATGGTCGCCCACCTCCCGCCGCTCTGGATGAACAGGGCCAGGGGCGGCGTTATCCCGTCTATGAGGCCGATGCTGGACGGGCACGAGGCGTACCTGACGCCCCGCCGGGCCAGCAGGGCCACCTCCTCGTCTACGGTCTGGTGGCAGTG
>Ga0154711_125_pt1 | contig 16198 bp, 14 predicted proteins | sample Rifle2008BG13ft_FD_105571 | JGI IMG/M metagenome (GOLD analysis project Ga0154711, IMG submission 105571) | Candidatus Bathyarchaeota archaeon RBG_13_60_20 | reverse complement strand
GTGGCTCGAAGTGAGGGGCTCGTATGCGATCTTCATATGGAGGCGATGCCTCAGCTTAGAGATGTCAGGTCGTGTGCCTGCGGATTAGGGCTTGTTCAATCCTCAAAGTAAACCAGGGCGCCTGTGAAGTATAATCTGATGAACGATTAATTATCAATTGAAAAAAATAGAACAGGTTTCCAAAAAAAAGGTATAATATAGGGCAGGCAATCCAAGCCACCTCGGCTAGGAACGCATATATGCGGGTTGTACAGAGTATAACTCGGAGTTATACATGGACCAAGCGAAGATGACGGTGGGCCCCAAGGGGCAGATCGTCATACCCAACGAGATGAGGCGGGCCCTCAAGATAGCCCCAGGCTCCAAAGTGCTCGTCACCTACCGGGACGGCAAGGTAATCATTGAGAAGACCGGAGGCAGCTCCGTCGCCGTCCTAGCCCGGATAGCGAAAGAAGGCCCCCCGCTCACCGAGTTTGACCCCCACCTAGCCGAGAAGGAGATAGAGGAGCGGACGCGGCGCTGATCTACCTCGACTCGAACGTGTTCATCCACGCGGCGCTGAACCCCACGGAGCTGGGACAGAAGGCCCAGAGGCTTCTAGCCAGAGTCGAGAACGAGGAGATAGAGGCGTCCACGTCGGCGCTGACGGTCGACGAGGTGGTATGGGTGGTGAAGAGGATGCGCAGCATGGACCAGGCCCTGGAGGTGGGTGAGGCCTTGCTGAACATGAGAGGACTGGAGCTAATCCCGGTCAACGAGAACGTCTTAAGGGACTCCCTTGGACTCATGAGGCTCCACGGCTTCGACCCGCGGGACGCTATCCACGCCGCGTCAGCCCTCAGACGAGGAGCCGACACAATCGTGTCATCCGATAGCCACTTCGATGCACTAGGAAAACCGGCTAGGAAGACACTTGAGGAAGAGGTATAATTAGGCGTGGAGGGCAGTGAACGAGCGCCGCAATGCTTGTCATGGTCGAGTTTTCCAGCACCAAGTGAAGCAACAAAGTGTCATAATACATAGCGGCACGGGTACCTTTGAAGCGTATCGTGTTCTAAAACCTAGTATTATATTCATTTCCGGCTGATACATATCAGGAGGATGGAGGAGGATTGAGGAAGGATCAAGCTATCATCCTGACAATGGCAGCAATAATCATAGCATCAGGACTCGTCATGTTATCACAGAGAAACCAGCTCATCGACCTTGAGAACAAATACAGCCTGCTGGAGACGCAGCATGACTCACTTATGCTGGAACAGATGAAGGCTCAACAGCGCCTTGAGTCAGAGATGGTGTACGAGACGCTTAAAACCGCATTAATCGAAGACAGGATACCCAACTTCCCGGCACTGATGCATAACACCAGCACCGTGGTGCTATCAACGGAGCTGATAGGAGACGTGGATGTGCCCAGACAGGTCGGAGGCTACACGGTGCTTATCTTGGACCCCGATGAGATCGAAGCGAGGGCCGCGACGGAGGGAGCCTTCCTGTATCTTCGCTTCACCAGGTTCGAGCCGAACCCGGATATCCTGCTGGTATCCATTCAGACTTCGGGTGTCTTCGACTCGGTAGGGGGCATGTCCATCCAGTTTAAGCTAACCGGAAAAACATACGGGGCGTGGATTAGCTAACCTACATGATGTGTCTCATGCAACAAGGCATTGATCATGCGTACACCCGCACCATTGAACACTGTTGTCTAGCGGAGCGTGGAACTCGAACACTGATGCCTGTGAAAGGCGTCTCACGCACACCGATAACACCGAACTCGAAGCAGACTTTACACCGTAAAAATCGAACTGCATAACTTATGTAATTAGATTGTATATACTCTCGTCCCATGCGATGGTGTTACTGGTGGAGTTGTAGAAGCCATAATCGTGGAATGCATAGACACCTGGGCTTATCTCAGAGTACCCCTTTAGGACGAAGTCAACTATGTCTCTGTCACCGTTTTGGTCCAGTACACAGAGACCTGTGACTCCCTTGTACCCCGAGGCTACTCCCGGCAGCACCGCGCCGACGTCGGCGGCAGACGCGCTATCAGCCTCTAAGACTGAGAGGGCGTAGACCCAGCAGCAGTCGTACAGGGCCGCGTCTTGGAAGCTTGGGTCATCCACGCCCTCGACGACCCATCTCGGCTTCGCCAAGATGGCTCCTATGAGCCCGACCCTGGAGGCCTGCCCCCCAGCATAGTCGACGACCCTTTCCACATCCGAGGAGCCGTCTGTCCCGAGCCACAACGTCTCATTCAAGGCCGGGTACGCCTGCGCCTGCTGTAACACCAGGTAGGCCTCGCTGAGGCCGATGAACTGCAGGGCGACGCCGTCTCTTCCATACACTTCGACGCCCCCGGATATGCTCATATTTGCTCTTTCGAGATACGAGGAGAACTCGTATTCCTCAGGATCGTATCTTATCCGATCTATTATCTCTAAGCCCTTATCGGAGCACTCCTTCTCCAGGGCGCTGTATATCGCGTCTGCCCAGGCGTCCCCCCTCTGTAGGACCACCACAGCATCGCATCCTAGGCTTGCCAGCATCTCGGAGCATATCCTAGCTTGAACCGTGTCAGTGGGGGTCAGTCTGTAGAGGTTGTCCCCAGTCAGGGATAGGGTGGAGGAGGAGGCGGACGGGCTCAGGAGTAGCACACCGTTCTCGTTCGCGTACGGTAGCGAGGCCTCACACATGGATGACCAGGCGTGACCGACGACGAGGCTTATCCCAGACTCCTTGAAGTCTTGTGTGATGGAGGTAGCCTGTGATACCTTTGCGTTGCAGTACTTCACGGCGAACTGGAACCGGAAACGATTGTCCAGGCTCTCGCAATACTCATTAATGTCCCTCTCCGCGGCAAGGACGATCTCCCCATAGTTGTCCTCTTCTCTTGTGGGGCTGACCACCCCAATGGTTACCGTTACTGGACTAGTTGGTCTAAGGTACGTGGAGGCATACCAGAGGTACCCACCTGTCACTAGTATTAATAGCGCGGAAAAGGGTATTAAAACTCTTTTTTTAAACATATTAGAACGTTAATTGCAACTAAAATAGATTATTTAACGATTTATTTCTATTTCTCTTACAATATTTATTAATATTTACATTAATTTTGACTGTTTAACCATAATATTAAACCATTAAAATTCCAGTCAATTACATTATGTTAGTTTAAATATATGGTTTAATTTACGATTGAAACTAATCTCAATATATAGTATTAAATGAAAGTAGATTTTTTAAAAATTATCTAGGTTCAAAATCATTTGTTGATAATAATTTAAACTTTAATTGAATATTAATAGACGGGGATTCCATTTAACTATTTTGTATAAAAAAGTATAAATCACGTCAATATAATTTGTGTGATTAACTACACCCCAAACGCCTATAATACAGAACTCGGAGCAGACATTACATTGCCGTCTTGGTAGCCGCCCCGTGGTGGGTGAGCCTGGGCCTCACATTCACTATCATGACCCTGTCCGGTCCCAGGTTGCTCTTGTCGGCCCTGATGATGGCCTCGCCGGTGTTCAACAAGTGTGGCGGCGTCGGGGTTCCCTCCACCACCTGTCTCAGTAGGTTGGAGCTTATGATGTCCGACTTGTGGAATATCTTGATGTCGCTGCCCTTGATGACCTTGGGGTCCACGTCCTCGGGGAAGTGGGTGTCCAGCATCAGCCAGGTCCCGGCGTGCCTCTTTTTCCTGATCAGGTAGTTGATGTAGTCGGTAAAGTCCTTGTCCAGGCCCTTCCGCAAGTAGTCGTGGGCTTCGTTGATGACGAAGACGAACTGCTCCCGGGCGGTGCGCTCGTTGTTTATCAGGCTGCTGATCACCAGCATCATGACGCTGAAGACATCGTCGGGCTCCATCATGATCTTGCGGAGATCGAAGACGTTGACGCCCCCCAGCAGGAGGTCGCCCACGAAGTCGCCTCCCTCCAGGTAATCCTCCAGGGTCTCCAGCCTCATCATGGCGAAGCCCTTCTGGTTTGGGTTCAGGTCGCTGGCCTCCACCTCGCGGCGGATGGTGCGGAGCCCGAAGCCCTCCTCGTACTGGGTCTTCTTGATGATCTGGAACACCTTCTTCACGTACATGCTGCCGCTCTTCTTTCCCAGGCTCAGGACGTGGGGCCAGTCCTCGGCCGTGAGCCGGTTCGGCTTGATGCCTATGGGGTACGCCGTGGTCCCGTACTCCTCCTCGAACTTGCCGCGCTCGTTCATGTACACGTAGGGGTCCACGAATATCCTGAAGCTGCGCTCCGTGATGACGCGCCTCGGCGCGACGCCGTACTGCTCCTTGAGGGCCTCCACCTCGGCGGGGTTGGTGTTCTCGTCCACGATGCTCCAGAACTCGCTGCGTACGTCCTCCCTGGGCTTGTGGAACACTATGAGAGTGGCTGGCTTCCCCACCTGGCTGACGCCCTGGATGGTCTTGGAGAGCAGCATCTCGCACACAACGCCTATGGTGTACCCCTTGCCGCTGCCCTGCTTGCCGCAGACGAAGACGATGTGGGGCTCGTTGAGGTCTACAGCCACGAGACTGCCATCCATACGGCCCACGATGCCCCACTGCCTTGGCGCCTTCTCGGCGCCCAGGAATATTTCGGGCTCCACCTGGCTCTCCTCGACCTGTTCCTGCTCCTCCATTACGGGTGGAGCCAGCTCAGTCTCATCCTCGGCGGGTAGGTATGGCTCCGCCTCTACGACCTTCTCCGGCTCTCCCTGGGCTAATTCGGCTGGCTTGGCCTCCACCTGAGTGAGTGGGACCAGCTCAGCTTTATCAATCGGCTCGGGCGTAAGCGGAGGAGAGGGCATTGACCTTGGCGCCGCGGAGTCGAGGGTCCCAGTCCTTGGGAGGTATATGGCGTACCAGGGCTCCTCGTTGGGCCTCGGTGCACGGCGCTTCCTTTCCTCAACTTTGGTCGATTCGTCGTCGGATGTGGCGCCCATGGACCTTGCTTTACTCCCCCTCCCCATCTTGGTTACGCGGAGAAGATAAACGATTATCGCCAGTGGGACTGAGACCAGGCAAACGTTGAACAAGGTCGCAGCATCGGCAATGCCCAGAAATGGGTTGAACCGGGCCGGGTACAGTAGGGTCAGGTCGCTGTAAATGAACGCGTCCAGGGTGACGTGGGTCCACGCCCCCACGATGGCGGACCTGGCGTAGTTCCTTATTTCGTCGCCCTGGCTCAGCCTCGCCCTCACGAGGATGGGGGCGGTGCGCCGCCTCAGCGCGTACATCCCTAGGGCAACCGTTAGGGCTGGAAGCGTCCCCATGGTGAGGCTGTGGAACTGGCCGTGGAGGGGCTGCTGCAGGCCCAGCAGGATGATGATGAGCGGCTCTAGGTCCAGCACTGCGCTAGCTACCAGCAGCGTGGGCACGTCTAGCAGTGGGTACGCCACGAGGGCTATAAATAGGGCGGGCCCCAGGTGCAGGAGCGTGAAGGGCATCAGGTGCAGAGTAGTGGTCTGCTGCGAATATAAGGTGAGGGGACGCTCTCAGGTGGTGAGAGCGAAGAGCTACTTCGCCTTGTTGAGGTACCCGTGTATGCTGGCAGCGGCGGTTTTCCCGGCGCCCATGGCGCTGATGACGGTGGCCGCGCCGGTTGCCACGTCCCCACCCGCGTAGACGCCCTCCAGCTGGGTGGCCGCAGTGGTTTCGTCGGTGATTATGGTGCCGTGGCGTGTCACCTCCAAGCCTTCCGTGGTCTGCTGGATTATGGGGTTGGGGCTCTGCCCGATGGCCACCACCACCGTGTCTACGGGTAGCCTCCACTCGCTGCCCGGTACGGCTTCAGGCCTCCTCCTCCCCGAGGCGTCCGGCTCGCCCAGCTCCATGCGGACAAGTTCAACGGCCCTCACGTTCCCCTTGCCGTCGCCGATGAACCTGGTCGGGTTGTTGAGTAGGGTGAATATGACGCCCTCCTCCTCTGCGTTCTCGACCTCCTCGTGGCGGGCCGGCAGCTCGTTCATGCCGCGCCTGTAGATGATGTACACCTTCTCGGCGCCCAGCCTGAGGGCGCACCTGGCAGAGTCCATGGCCACGTTGCCGCCGCCTATGACGGCGACGCTCTTGCCTATGTTGATCGGGGTGTCGTACTCGGGGAACCTGTACGCCTTCATGAGGTTGGTCCTGATGAGGAACTCGTTGGCGCTGTATACGCCGCTCATGTTCTCCCCGGGCAGGTGCAGGAAGTTGGGGAGCCCGGCGCCGCTGCCTATGAAGACGGCTTCGAAGCCGCCGTCGAAGAGCTCCCTGACCGTGTGCAGCTTCCCTACCATGCTGTCCAGGTGTATCTGGACGCCTAGCTTCTCTATGTACTGAACCTCGGCCTGGACGATGGCCTTGGGAAGCCTGAACTCGGGGATGCCGTACATGAGGACGCCCCCTGAGACGTGGAGGGCCTCGAACACCTCGACGCCGTGGCCCTTCTTCCTGAGCTCGGCGGCCACGGTGAGGCCCGCGGGACCCGCGCCGACTACGGCCACCCTGCGCCCGGTGTCCGTAGGGAGCTCGGGGACCTCGATGCCGTGGTCCCTCTCGTAGTCGGCCGCGAACCGCTCCAGGCGCCCGATGGATATACCGTCGCCCCTGATGCCCAGGACGCAGAACTTCTGGCACTGGTTCTCCTGGGGGCAGACGCGGCCGCAGATGGCCGGGAGCGCGTTGGTCTCCTTGATCTTCCAGGCGGCCTCCACGTACCTGCCCTCTTTGATGAGCTTGATGAAGGCGGGGATGTCTATGCCCACCGGGCACCCCTTCCTGCACTGGGGGTTCTTGCACTGGAGGCACCTCTCGGCCTCCTCCACCGCCATCTCGACCGTGTACCCCTTGGCGACCTCGAAGAAGTTGCTGACGCGCTCCTCGGGGGTCTGCTTGGGCATGTCCACGGCGGGCTTCTTGAAGGCGTCCGCGGCCACCTATCCCACCTCCCTGTTGTAGACCACCATGGCGATCTTCTCCTGCGGGTTGTAGACCCTCATGCGCATGATGAGCTCGTCGAAGTCCACCTTGTGGCCGTCGAACTCGGGGCCGTCCACGCAGCTGAACCTGGTGTCCCCGCCCACGGTGACGCGGCAGGCGCCGCACATCCCCATCCCGTCCACCATGATGGGAAACAGGTTGACGCGTGTGGGGACGCCGTGGGGGAGGGTCATCTCGCAGAGCTCCTTCTGCAGGCTCGTGGGGCCTATGGCGAAGGCGATGTCGAACCTCTGGTTCTCCAGTAGCTCGTCGACGACGCCCATCCCCGCCTGGCCGTAGCTGCCGTCGTCCGTGCACACGTAGGCCTCGTCTGAGACGGCCCTGAGCTCGTCCTCAAGCATCACGTGGTCCTTGTTCCTGTACCCGAAGACGGCCACGACGTGGTTGCCCGCCTCCTTCAGGGCCCTCATCTGGTAGAGCATAGCGCCCACGAAGACGCCTCCCCCGACGCAGAGCACCCTCCCGTAGTCCTTGATCTCAGTAGCGTTACCCAGGGGGCCGGCGAAGTTGAGGAAATCCTCACCCTTCTTCAGCTTCCCCAGCTCCGTGGAGCTCTTCCCCACCTCTGCGATGTATACGGCGACCGTGCCCGCCTCGGGGTCAGTGCCCGCGATGGTGATGGGCACCCTCTCGCCCGTCTCACTGGCCCTGACTATGACGAATTGGCCCGGCCTAGCCTTGTGGGCCACGGCCGGGGCGTGCACCTGGAACATCTTGACGTTGGGCGTGACCTCCTGCCTCTCCACGATCGTGTACATGAATCTACCCCGGTGAACGAATCTCCTAAATGAGGTATAGGTGCTTAATAAAATTGAGGTTTTTAGGGACTCAAGTCGTACAGAGTTGCGAGTAGAGCTCCTCGGATGTCCCCATGACATACAAAAAGGGTCGAGTGTTCTAGCGTGGCCCTACGTCCATAGGCCGGGGACGTCGCCCCATATGGCGTCCCACCAGTCCCCCTCGGTGACGGCCTCGCCGCTGACCAGTATCTCCAGGAGCCTCCTCAGGAGCTTGTGGTGGCGGTGCTCGTCTGCCAGGATGGCCTTGAGGAGCAGGCCCATCTTCTCGTTCTCGACCCGCGGTAGCCTCTTATCCAGCTCCTTGATGACGACTGCCTCCATCCTGATGTGCTTCTCCACGGTCTCCCTCTGGAGGTCCAGCTGGCCCTCGTTGAGGGGGAGGGCCGTGCTGGTGAGGAGGGACACCGCGGACCTGTACATCTCCGCGTGCTTGCTGCTGTCCAGGCTTATGCCCCGGAGGGCCGTGGAGACGGCCTCGTTCTCGATCCTCTCAAGGGCGTCCGAGACGCTGCGCACGATCCTGTTCTCCAGCTCGATCTGGTTCTCGAGGAACTTTATCATCTCATCCGACAAGGCTCAACACTGTGAAGAACGGGGAATGGGCGCGTAATAAAGCTAAGGCTTCTTGCCCACGACGCCCACGTAGACGGCGAACTGGTCCACGCCGTCCACGCCCAGGGCCTTGTTCAGGAGGTCGTCGTCGAAGGCGGCCACGGCGCAGGCGCCGCAGCCCACCGCCTCGGCCAAGAGGTACAGGTTCTGGCAGGCGTGACCGGCGTCCAGGTGCATGTACCTGTATCCCCTCTCACCGTACCTCCACATCATCCTGTAGGCCACGGCCGTCCAGATGAATGTGGCCGCGGAGGCCAGTATGAAGCGCTGGTCCAGGCACGCCTTGGTCACCCTCTCAGCCACGTCCGGGCCGAGGTCCACCTCCTGGAGCTTGTGGTCCACGGCTAGGAACCTGTAGAGGCCCGGGTGGAGGCCGTCAACCCTGTTGGCCAGCACGTAGGTTTCGAAGCAGTGCCTTGCCCCGGCGCTTGGCACGGTCCTCAGGGTGGCGGGCCTGCCGGAGACCTGCTTCACCCCCTGGGTGCACCAGAGCAGGAGGCTCAGCTCGCCTAGGCTCAGGGCCTCCCCGCTGTACGCCCTCACGCTCGCCCTCCTCTCGATGGCCTCGCGGACATCCAGGGGGTCAGCCTTCACTGTTCTGGGGTCCGGCAGCTCGATGACCCTCCTGCCCTTCGCGGCTGGGAGCTCCAGGGGCGGCTGGGGGAGCCCGCCGTTCTGGTCGGACTGCTCCAGGTACCTGTACCTGGTCTTCTCCATGAACTCTCGTCCCTGTCCCTTCAACTACATCTCCTCATTGGTTAGGTACTAGGAGCCTAAGCCTTGATTTAACAGTGCTGGGGCCGATTACATTCACTTGTAACCTTTATTATGGGCGCCTCCCAACAAGGAACTTGATGCACATGGCATCGAAGGAGCTTTTAGAGAAACTGAACACCGCCATAGCCATGGAGATGCAGGTGTCCATCCAGTACATGTGGCAGCACGTCCAGTGGAGCGGCGTGAAGGGCTTCGCGGTCAAAGACGAGGTGAAGAGCTTCGCCATAGCGGAGATGAAGCACGCCGAGATGATTGCGGAGCGCCTCTTCTACCTGGGGGAGAAGCCGACGACCAAGCCCACACCCATATTCGTTGGCGATAACCTGAGGGAGATGCTGGCCCAGGACAAGAAGGACGAGGAGGGCGCCATAAAGCTGTACAGGGAGATACTGGACCTGGCCTGGAAGGAGGGCGACCACACAACCCACAAGATGGTCAGGGGCATCCTCAGCGACGAGGAGGAACACCACGACACCTTCATAAGCCTCCTGGAGGAGGTTTAGCTACAACCATTTTTTATTTCTGAAGTAGAGAAGCATCACGACGCTCACGAGTATCATTATAGCCCAGACGAGGGGGTACCCCAGCCTCCAGTCGAGCTCGGGCATGTACTCGAAGTTCATCCCGTAGACGCTTGAGATGAAGGTGAGAGGTATGAATATTGTGCCTACTATGGTGAGCACCTTCATGATCTCGGTCATCTTGTTGTTAACGTTGTTCACGTAGATGTCCAGCATGCTCGTCAGCAGGTCCCGGTACGTATCAACAGATTCCATGGCCTGTATGGTGTGGTCATACAGGTCGCGGAGGTAAATCCTCGTCGTGTCCTCTATGAACCCGGTTCCCCCCCGCTCAAGCTTGCTGATGACCTCTCGCAGCGGCCAGATGCTCTTACGGAGCGTGATCATCTGCCTCTTCTTCTTGTGGAGCGTCTCGACTGTGTCGCGCTGAGGGTTCTCAAGGAGCTCGTCCTCCAGGTCCTCTATGTCGTCGCCTATCTTCTCCAGTATGACGAAGTAGTAGTCCACTATGGCGTCTATGAGGCTGTACGCCAGGTAGTCGGCCCCATGCTTCCTGAGGATCCCCTTGTTGCTGCGCAGCCTCTCCCTCAGAGGGTCGAACACATCCCCCTCCACCTCCTGGAAGCTAATGACGCAGTCCTCGTTTAATATGAGACTCACCTGCTCGGTCTCTATCTCCTCCTTCTCCTCGTCGTATGTGAGCATCTTGAGTATGAAGAACGCGTAACCTTCGTACTCGTCCATCTTGGGCCTCTGCTCGGTATTCAGAATGTCCTCAAGAAGGAGTGGGTGGAACCCGAACTGCTCGCCGATCCCCGCTATGATCTCCTCGTTGAGGCCGCATATGTTGATCCACGTGACGCTGGGCTTCCCAATGTAGCATTTGCACTCTTTGACGTCCTGGACCCTGCGCTCGGTATAATTCTCATCGTCGTAGTCTATGACGTCGATGACTGGCGTCTCCGCCTCACGGTCGCCGATGTACACGAGTGAGCCCGGGGCGTGGCCAAGGGCAACCGAACTGACGTTGGGGGACCCGCTCATATTTGAAAGGTGAATAGTCGGCAGTTATAGGGGCTTTGGTGAATCTAGCCGCATTTACCGGTATTGACGCCTAAAAATAGTGAAAATAGGTGTTGGGGCTTAGGCAAGGTAGCCCTGGGCCACCATGGCGTTGGCGACCTTGAGGAAGCCCGCGATGTTGGCGCCCAGGACATAGTTCCCTGGCTGACCGAAGAGCTTGGCCGTCTCGTAGGCGTTCTGGTGGATGTTCACCATGATACCGTGGAGCTTCTGGTCGACCTCCTCGGCGCTCCAGAAGAGCCTCTGGCTGTTCTGGGCCATCTCGAGGCCGCTCGTGGCCACGCCGCCCGCGTTGGACGCCTTGCCGGGTGCAAACAGCACGCCCGCCTTCTGGAAGGCCGTGACGCCCTCGGGGGTAGTGGGCATGTTGGCGCCCTCGCTTACGGCCTTGACGCCTCCGTCGATGAGCTTCTGGGCGTCCTTGCCGTCTAGCTCGTTCTGGGTGGCGCAGGGCATGGCGATGTCGACCTTGTACTCCCAGGGCTTTCCGCCCTTCGCGAACTCCAGCTTGAACTTCGCGGCGAGATCGCTTATCCTGCCCCTCTTGACGTTCTTCAGGTCCATCATGTAGTCCCACTGGGCCTTCGTCATGCCGTCGGGCATGTACACGGTGCCGTCGCTATCGCTGACGGTCACGGCCTTTGCTCCCAGCTGCATGCACTTCTCGACGGCGTACTGGGCCACATTGCCGCTCCCGCTTATGGCGACCTTCTTGCCCTTGAAGGCGTCCTTCTTGGTCTTCAGCATCTCCTCGGCGAAGTAGGTGGCTCCGTAGCCAGTAGCCTGAGGCCGAATCAGTGAGCCGCCCCAGCCCCAACCCTTACCCGTGAGCACACAGGAGCCGTGCTCGTTGGTTATCTTCCTGTAAGCTGCGTACATGTAGCCGATCTCTCGGCCACCCACACCTATGTCTCCGGCGGGTACGTCGGTGAACTGGCCGATGTGCCTGTACATCTCCATGATAAAGCTGTGGCAGAAGTTCTCGACCTCGCTGTCGTTCTTCCCCTTGGGGTCGAAGTCGCTCCCGCCCTTGGCTCCTCCCATGGGGAGGGTGGTCAGGCTGTTCTTTAAGGTCTGCTCGAATCCGAGGAACTTCATGACGCCCAGGTCTACGGTGGGGTGGAGCCTGAAGCCGCCCTTGTAGGGTCCGATGGCGCTGTTATACTGGATCCTGTAGCCCCTGTTGATCTGGATCTCGCCGTTTCTATCCTTCCAGGGTACGCGGAACTGGACGATCCGCTCGGGCTCCACGATGCGCTCCAGGATCTTATGCTCCTTGTACTGGGGGAACTTTTTGATGGCTGGCTCCAGGGTCTCCAGGACCTCCAGAGCTGCCTGGTGGAAGGTCTTCTGCAAGGGGTCCTTCTGAACCAGGCTCTCATAAACGCTCTCGATGTATTTATCCAAAGGACTTCACCTAGTAAGTCGGGTTAACGAGGCTCGTATATAGTATATATAGGTTTGGAGAATAATTGTATGAATGTAAATACTATAAGTAGGGCTGTACATGAAGCCCGTTAATACTATACAGAGTGGGTAAAATAGTGTTGAATAAATGTTTTATATGTTAATAGAAGCATGTTTCGCTTCAGCGGACCTGCTATTGATCCTGGAAGCGAAGCCTTGGGCCAGGGCGACGAGCCTGTCCGGCTCGCAGCTGTTCACGTTGTAGATCACCAGCCTGTCCCCGCCTATGCCGAGCACGTCCAGGCTCTTCTTCATGTAGGCTACGCGGCTCTCGGCCTTCCTGCTGCCGTCAATGTACTGACACTGGCCCTCGGGGCACGCGAAGACCATGACGCCATCCGCGCCGCTGTCGAAGGCCCTGAGGAGGTGCAGGGCGTCCAGCCTGCCCGAGCAGGGCACCTTGAGGACCCTGACGTTGTGAGGCATCTTCATGCCCATCTGACCGGCCAACTCCGACGCGTACCCTGCCGCACCCTCGCAGGCGAAGGCCACTATGACGGGCTCGTCCCGCTCCTCCAGCCACTTGGTGGGCCTCAGCAGGCCATCTAAGGCGGGGAGCACCTGCTCGTCCCTGAAGAGGCGCAGCTGCATGGCCGCCACGGGGCAGGTCGCCGAGCATATGCCGCAGCCTGTGCAGGCCTCCACGTTGACGACGGGCTGGCCGAAGCTGCTCCAGGTGATGGCGTCGAAGGGGCACGCCGAGGCGCAGGCTCCGCAGCCGACGCACTTATCCTCGTCCACGATGGCCTTGGTGAGCTCCACCTCGATCTCCCTCTTGCCGAGGAGGGTGGCGGCCTTGCCCGTGGCGTACAGCGCCTGGTTGAGGGCGTGCTGTATGTCCGTGGGGCCCTGGCAGGCGCCGGCTATATAGACGCCCGCGATGTTAGTCTCCACGGGGCTCAGCTTGGGGTTAACCTCGTTGATGAAGCCGTCCGGGTTCACGTCCAGGCCTATGGCCTTGGCCAGGGCCTGGTTACTGGGGCCGGCCTCCATGCCGTTGCTGAGGACCACCATGTCGGCCTCCAGTTTGGCGTCCCCGCCGTCCTCGTCATTGTAGGCGAAGGCGAAGCCTTTCCCCACGCTGGTTAGGCTGCCCGCCTCTCCGCGGACCAGCCTGACGCCCAGCTCCCCGGCCTCGTAGTACATCCGCTCATAGTCCTTGCCGTTGAGCCTGATGTCCTTGTGGAGGATGGTGACCTCGGTGTCGGGCCAGCGCTTCTTGATGTCCAGGGCGTGCTTGACGGCGATGCCGCAGCATATCCTGCTGCAGTACTCGTGGGTGCGGGGGTCCCTGCTGCCCACGCACTGGACCATGAGCACCCTGCCGGGCCGCTCACCGTCGCTGAGCCGGGTGAGGCTGCCCCCGGTGGGGCCGCTCATGTCCAGGAGCCTGGCCAAGTGAAGCTGGGTTAAGACGTCAGGGTGCTCCCCGTACCCGTACATGCCCTTGGGGTCGAACATCTCGAATCCGGTGGCGACTATTACGGTCCCCACTTTAAGGGTCTCCTCCCGGGGCCGCATGCCGAGGTCTATGGCGCCCACGGGGCACGCCTCTACCAGCTCCTCGGGGTTCCCGCAGTGCTCCAGGTCCAGGTAGGGGACCCTGGGCAGGCTCATGTTGCTGGGTATGTAGACGGCCTTGCGCTTGCTGAGGCCCAGGTCGAACTCATTGGGGGCCTCCCCCTGGCAGAACTCCGTGCAGACGCCGCAGCCGATGCACTTGTCCTGGTCGATGTACCGGGGCATGGTCTCTATGGTTGCACGGAAGTTGCCGATGACTCCCACGAGCTTCTTGAGGCTGCTCAGCGTGTGGAGCTCCACGTTGGGGCTCACAGCGACGGGGCTCCTGTACATGCAGCGCCTGTGGAGCTCGCCCCCGAGGGGCGCTATGCAGTTGCCGCAGTCCATGGAGGGGAAGCAGGTGCCCAGCTGGGGCGTCTTTCCACCCAGAAAGGGGCCCTGCTCCACTAGGTGCACCCTGTAGCCCTGGTCCGCGAGCCTCGTGGCCGCCTCCATCCCTACGAGCCCGCCGCCTATGACGAGGGCGGCCTGCTCCACGGGTATCCTCTGGGCCTTCACCTCCTCGAGGCTGCCGACCCTGTTCACGGCGGCCCTCAGCAGTATCTTGGCCTTCTCGGCGGCGGCCTTGTCCTTGGCGTCAGCCGCGCAGAGCTGGCTGATGTCTATGGCCTCGACGAGGTACTTGTTGACTCCCTCGTCCGCGGCCGCCCGCATGTATGCCTCCTTGAAGAGGCGCGGCCTGCACGAGGCAAGGACGATGCGGTCCACCTTGTTCCCCTTGACCCACTCCCTGAACCTATTGAGGTCCTCCTCACCAGGCCCGTAGTGGCCGCTCTCAACCGCGGCCACGTCGGGCAGGGTCTCGGCGTAGGCGGCTAAGCCGCCCACCTTGGCCGTGGCGTCGGGGCCGGTGCCCCATGGGCTGACCACTACACCGATCCTCATCTCCGGGCCTCCTCAAGCCGCTCGGCCATGCTAGCCAGCGCCTCCGTGAACTGCGCCACCATGGTGCCGCTGGACTCCAAGATGACTATGGGGGTCTCGATTCCCACGGCCCTGAAGTACTCGCCTATGATGTCCATCTGGCCTCTGCTCCTCTGGGTGCCCTTCAGGAAGTGGCACCTGTCCTTCACGCATCCAACGAGCATGACCCCGTCGGCCCCCCTCCTCACGGCGTTGAGCACGTTCCTCAGGCTCAGGTTACTCATGCAGTTGACGTACACGGGGACGAAGCCGGCCGTGTAGGTCGCCCCGGTGAAGCCCGCGGTGTCCAGGAGGTTGTACCCGCAGTCGTCGCACAGGAAGCCGACGATGAGGGGTCCCTCCTTGTCGGCTGTGACGGCCTCCACCTGGGCGTCTATGAGGTCGTAACCGTAGTTGGGGGTCTCCAGGGCCTTGGTGGGGCAGCTGCTGACGCAGAGGCCGCAGCTCTGGCACAGCTCCGCGTCGAACTGGGGGTACTCGTCCTCCGGGATGGTTATGGCGTCGTAGGGGCATACGCTTCGGCAGATGCCGCACCTGCCGCAGTTATCCTCATCCACCACGGGGTGGTCGCTCAGCTTCTTCAGGTGGGTCCCCAGGTGGGAGCCCGCCATGTAGGCGGCGGCGCCTGCCTGGGCGATGCTGTCCGGGATGTTCTTGGGGCCCGTGCAGGCGCCCGCGATGAATACGCCCGGCGCTCTAGTGGTCATGTTGGCCACCTTCTCGTCCACCTCCTTCATGAACCCTGAGATTGTGAGCTCCACGTTGAACAGCTCAGCCACCCCGCCGCTGCCCTCCGCGGGCGTCATCCCCGTGGACAGGACCAGCATGTCCGCGTCCAGGCGCCCCGGCTCGCTCATACCGCTTACGTAGTCTACGCCGAGCCCGTCGCCGCTGGTCTCCACGCCAAGAATGTCCCCGTGGACGAACTTCACGCCCAGGGCCTTCGCCTCGTTGTACAGGCTCTCGAAGCCGTAGCCGCTGGCCCTGATGTCTCTGAAGAGGACCGTGACCTCGGCCTCGGGGTCCTTGAACCTCTTGATGATGGTGCTGTGCTTGATAGCCGCCATGCAGCAGTACTTGCTGCAGTCGGCGTAGTACTCGGGGTCCCTGCTGCCCACGCACTGGACCATCACTATGCTGTGGGGCTGCTTCAGGTCGCTGGGCCGGGCGATGACGCCGCCCGTGGGGCCCAGGGGGTCCATGAGCCGGGCCAGCTGGAACTGGGTTATGACGTTGGGCAGCCCGTAGCCCCACTTGGGTACGCCCTTGGCGTCGAAGTCCTGGAACCCGGTGGCGATCACCACGGCGCCCACCTCAAGGGTCTGCTCGCCGGGCTCCTCGTCAGGGCCCATGAGGGCCGCGGGGAATAGGCTGGTGCAGCTGCCGCACCTGGACTCGGCCACGGCCTTGACGGCGGCCTTGCTGGGCTCGCCCCTGTA
>Ga0154711_164_pt2 | contig 16972 bp, 17 predicted proteins | sample Rifle2008BG13ft_FD_105571 | JGI IMG/M metagenome (GOLD analysis project Ga0154711, IMG submission 105571) | Candidatus Bathyarchaeota archaeon RBG_13_60_20 | reverse complement strand
CCCGCAGGAGGGACACGTCCAGCGCTTCTCTTGCCCTTTCAGCCATTCATCAAAGGCGATGTCTCTGAGTTGGAAGAGGTTCTTGAGTCCCAGGGCTCGATGCGGCCTCGTCTTGCTGAAGTCGACGAGCATCTTGTAGGGGAAGGAGCCGCTTTGGTAGCAATTCTCAATCTGTTTACCTTCCACGCATTTCCGGAACCTGCATTGGGAGCATCATTTATTGACGAGGCCTCTGCTGCAGCCCTTGTAGAATATCTCCTCCCTGGGCATCCCCCTCTCAACCACCCATTCCGCGAGGGCTTGGTCACTGTCGTTGTAGGCTCTAAGGGTGGTGCAGGCCTCATAGTAGACGCAACAGAAGCCCAGCAACTCCGAGCCTTTTTTAGTCACCCTTCAACTGGTCCGCTGAACGCTTAGCTTGAGCAAAGGTCCATGTGGGGAAAAGGCTTTCCCGAAGCCTGAGGTAACCCGTACCTCATTAATACGTGTCCATCAGATACAGTACCATGCTCAAGCTTCAGGAGGTCTACGAGGCCAGGAGGCGGGTCCAGGGCTGGGCGCGCCGGACGCCCATGGAGCGCTCGGCGCCCCTTGGCGGCCTCTGCGGGGGCGAGGTCTGGCTCAAGCTGGAGAACTACCAGGTGACGGGCAGCTTCAAGATTAGGGGCGCCGCCAACAAGCTGCTCTCCCTCACTGACGACGAGCGCCGACGGGGTGTCGTGACAGCCTCCTCAGGCAACCACGCCCAGGGCGTCGGCTATGCGGCCAGGGAGCTGGGCGTCAGGGCCACCGTGGTGGTCCCGGAGCTCACGCCTAGCGTCAAGGTGGACGCCATCAGGGGCTACGGGGTTGACCTCATCGTGGAGGGCCGCGAGTACATGGACTCGGAGCGCATCGCCAGGCGCTTGGAGAAGGAGCGGGGCATGACCTTCGTTTCCGCATACAACGACCTGGATATTGTCAAGGGCCAGGCGACGGTCGGCTTGGAGATGGTGGAGGACGGGCCCGACCTCGAAGCGGTGCTTGTGCCGGTCGGCGGTGGGGGCCTAGCCTCAGGGGTGGCCTCGGTGTTCAAGGCGGCCACAAACGCGCGTGTAATAGGCGTCCAGACCGCGGCCAGCCCAGTCATGCACGAGTGCGTCAAGGAAGGCCGCATCCACGATGTCCCCCTCGGGGACACATACGCGGAGGGGCTCCATGGCGGAATAGAGGAGGGCAGCATCACCTTCGAGCTATGCAGGGACCTGGTCGACCAGTGGATCGTGGTTGAGGAGGAGGCCGTCCTCGGGGCCGTGGGCTTCATGCTCCACCGGCACCACATGCTGGTGGAGGGCGCGGCCGCCGTCGGTCCGGCCGCCATCATGTCCAACCCACGGCTCTTCAAGGGCATGAGGGTCGGCGTGGTGATTAGCGGCGGTAACCTGAGCATGGAGACCCTGCGCATGGTCGCCTAGGGGTGACCTCAATATATTTATTAACCACACGGCATCCCCCGTGATACAGGTCCGGCATGCCCAACTGCGAAATCTGTGGAATGGACGTAACCGTGGTCCACACGTGCGTCGAGTGCGACGCCAAGTTCTGCGAGGAGTGCGGGGACATCAAGGCTAAACTCTGCTACGACTGCGTGGGCTGGGAGGACGAGTCCCTTGACGAGGCCGAGTGGGACGAGGAGCACCTCAACTAACAGTTTTTATCTGTAAAGCGCCTCACTCTATGAGTCATGGCGCGGGAAAGCATTGGGCGTGTCCACTTCAGCCTGGGGGACGCTGCTAGGCTTGGGTACGACCACATTAAGAGGCGGTGGAGCCGGGCGGCCATCAACATAGCGTCGATAGCGCTTGGCCTCAGCTTCTACGCGACCCTGGTGCTCTCCGACACTTTCTACGGCACGTACGAGAGGCTGGGGGGGTCCCAGCTCAGCGTCGAGTCGTACCAGTACTGGCTCGTGGGCGTCGCACTGGTTGTCAGCGTCGTCGGGATAACCAACGCGATGCTGATAGCCGTATACGAGAGGTACAAGGAGATCGGGACCATGAAGTGCCTGGGGGCCCTGGACAGGCACATCATACTGCTGTTCCTAGTGGAGAGTAGCTTCCAGGGACTCGCTGGGGGGCTCGCGGGGTTTCTCCTCGGCTTGGCGGCAGCCGTCGCGTCCACGGGGTTCACCACGGGCTTCGACATAGCCCTCAAGGTGCCGCCCCTCCAGATGCTGACCCTCTTCACGGGCTCCGTGGCGTTGGCTCTGACCCTGAGCATGACCGCAACCTTATACCCCGCATGGAGGGCCTCCAAGCTGAGGCCGGTGGAGGCGCTGAGATATGAGCTATGATTACGTCATCGAGCTGAGAGACCTTAACAGGCACTACACCATGGGCGAGGAGACGGTCAAGGCCCTGGACGGCGTGAACCTGGAGATCAAGAGGGGCGAATACGTGAGCATCGTGGGGCCCAGCGGAAGCGGCAAGACCACCCTCTTCAACCTCATCGGGGGCCTGGACAAGCCGACGGGGGGCAGCGTCTTCATCGACGGCGTCGACATAGCCCAGCTTGACGCCTACGAGCTGGCCTGGCTCAGGTGCAGGAAGATCGGGTACATATTCCAGAGCTTCAACCTCATTCAGGTGCTGACGGCCCTGGAGAACGTGGCGCTCCCGACCGTCTTCGCCGGGGTGCCGCGGGAGGAGGGCCTCAGGAAGGCCCAGCACATCCTTGAGTCCGTGGGCCTCGGCACCCGCGTCCACCACAGGCCCTCTGAGCTCTCCGCGGGCCAGCAGCAGCGCGTAGCCATCGCGCGGGCCCTGGCCAACGACCCCTCGATAATCCTGGCGGACGAGCCCACGGGAAACCTGGACCTGAACACGGGCATGGAGATAATAGACCTCTTACATGGCCTCAACAAGACGAAGGGCCTAACCCTCGTCGCGGCCACCCACGACCTGAAGATGATTAAGGCCAGCGACAGGATCGTCTGGATGAGGGACGGCCAGATAGAGAGGATCGAGAGGGGCTAGCCCGCGTACAACGTGCTATAGTCCATGCTGAGGCGCCTCACGAGGCTCCCCGCCACGTGGACCCAGTCGTGGTCCCCCACGCTGTACAGCTCCACCCAGTACTCGCCACCGGGCTGGGGCCTGACGGTCAGCACATTGGTCGTGTAGAAGTTGCCTGTGGTGGCCTGGACCGACTTGTAGACGAAGGATATCTTCCTGACCTCCCCCTCCTGCAGCCTCTTCATGGACGACGTGACCTGCGTCGGGTGGTCCCGTTGCCTGAAGAGCTCCCCGTACATGTACTCCAGGTATTGCTCCACCTCTTCGGGCTGAAGCTTTATGGGCACGGTGACCGTCCAGGGCTCCTGGAACCCACCCTTGGTCCTGTCGATGCGCCACCTCCTCATGAGGCTCGGCGTGATGACCACTGAGCTCCTGAGTGCGACCAGGGCGCCGGTCAGCACCGCCGAGATGGCCAGGGCTATGCTGGCGAGGCTCCACACGGCTGACACCTTCTGGTGGACCTGCAGGCCCAGGTTGAGGGCTGCCAAGCCCCTGTATAGGCCGAGCCCGGCCAGGTAGCCCAGCCCGCCTGCCACGAAGCCTGTGATGGTCGCCTCCGCTATGAATATGGCGGAGACCTGGGCCGGGTTCAGCCCCACCGATGAGAGTATGGCGATCTCCTTGCGCCGCTCGTAGAGGGCGTTGAGCATGGTCACCACTACGTTGAGGACCACTATGGCCCAGGGTATAGCCAGGGTCAGGCCCCTGCCCTCGAAGTAGTTTCCCAGCCTGTAAACGGTGTACGTTGCGGGGGTCGAGGAGTGGGACAGGTAGCCCCTCTCCAGTGCGAGTCTCTCCGCCAGCTTGTCGGGGTCGGTCGCCGGCTCAAGCATCAGGGCCACCCTCTGGACCCCCACTGTGGGTATCATCAGCGCGGTCTCGGTGTCGACGAGGACCGTCTCCTCCGGCTCGCAACTCTCCAGGACCCATACGGGCGCCTCGCCCTCAGGGCTTGTGTTCACCCACTTGTTGGGTACGTAGGGTGTGCCGTCCAGGTCCCTTAGGGCAGCGAGCGCCTCGTCACCGAAGAGGCCCTGGACCTCAAGGTCTACTATTCCCATCGTGACGGTGTCCCCTACCTCGATTCCTAGGCGGCCTGCCAGCGCCTCGCTGATGATGACGCCGCCAACGCCAGGCAGTCTGCCCAGGGTCACGGCGGAGCTAATGGCCACTGTCGCGTCCTCCGATGAGTCGGCACCTATGACGCCCAGTATGGGGCTTCCTCCCAGCCTGAGGAAGGCCCTCTGGGGCGGTGAGCTCTCCGCCTTCACCGAGAGGCCGGTGACGCTCGGCAGCTCTGTGAGCCACTCCCTCTCCGCGGCGGACAGCTGAATGAACGTCGGGTCCGACTCCATCCAGCTGCCCTCGCGTATGAACACGCCCGTCCAGCCTCGCCCAGCTTGGTACCTGCTCTCCACCAGCCCATAGCCCTCCGAGAAGCTCGTCAACGTGACGAAGCTCATGACCAGGAGGGTGATGGACGTGAGGGTGAGCACGAACCTGAGCCTCCGCCTCCGCAGGCTCCTCTTAGCTATGTTGAATATGGGGATAAGCAGGTTGCGGGTGTGCACCCTACCGTCCCCCGAGCCCACGCTCAGGAGCCCGGGCACCACCTGTCCAAGCGCCAGGAAGCCAGCGAAGCTTGCCGCTGCGGCCCCGACGAAGCTCAGGGGAGCGATTATCCTGCTTCCGGGGTACGTGTAGAAAAGCACAGCCAGAGTGAGGCAGAATATGACGGTGTCGGCTGACAGCTGTCTGAGCCTGTCGTCGGCGATGAGAAACCCGCCCATGAGAGACGCGGCTGCCAGAAAACCTATCAGGATGTAGACGGACAGCTCGGCGTCCCTGTACATGGCCCTGAGCTCCTGCGTCGCGTGGATGAAGGCAAGGTACCCCCTCTTCAAGGCATCGAAGCTCTCCGGGTAAGCGCCTTCCTCGAGCAGGCTCACGGCTTCCTCGAGGAGGACCGAGCCTGAGCTGTATGCAGCCTCCTGCCTCGACATGTAGAAGCCGTAGCCAGCCATCTCAGCCAGCGCCTCCTGAAGCGAGGCCCTGGACGCTAGTGCTAGCTCCTGGTTCAGGATAACGTTGTACATCCTCAGGTTCAAGGTGTATACGCCGCCCTGCGGAGCCGTGTAAATCGGCTTCGTCACAAGCGCCCTGTCCTCTATCGTGGAGCCGACGAGGATGGAGGCGTTGAACCTGAGCCTGATGAGGGAGCCCGCTGGCACGATGATCTTATCCGCGGATAGCCCCAGGCGGCTCATGAGACCGCGGGGTGGCTTAAGGTATTCCAGTGGCACGCCGGAAGGGATCAAGGTACGGTTAGCATCGTCCAAGGCACTGGTCAGAGTCTTCAGGGAAAGACTCTCAGTGTCCACGAACTGCAAGCCTCCCTCCACCGAGACTGTGGAGGCGGGTAGGAGCGTAACCGTGATTATATCGTCACCTGACGCATCGGCCATGAAGGGAAGATAGTCCGCCCCATCAGTGTCCTCGTAGTCGCGGTAAACCACGATGCCCAGGCTTTCCCCCTGCACGTCCAAACTGAAGGCCCCGTCGACGCCTGACAGCGTGGAGGAGCCCTCCTTCCCGTTAACGTATACGATGACAACCGCATTGGGTACGGGGAGGCCGTCCATGTCCTGGACCACGCCGCTCAGGGCCGAGGCTCCCCCCACGACTGCTATCGATAAGGCTAGGATTATCAGGGGGAATAACGCCCCAAGGAGACAGGTCGTCCTCTTCATCTCGTCGATCTACCCTTAGAATACGACCTATGGTAAAAACCTTAAGAGTGGAGCCACCTGGAGGAGTGGGGCACATGAGGATAAGGATCGTAACGGGGGCCACGGGGCAGGTGGAGGCGACGCTCAACAAGTCCATCACCGCCAGGGCCATCCATGAAGCGCTACCCATCGAGGCCAGGGCCAACACCTGGGGGGACGAGATATACTTCAGCATACCGGTGGAGCTGGGCCCGGAGGACCCGCGAGAGGTTGTTGAGCTCGGCGACCTGGGCTACTGGCCCCCGGGTGGCGCCTTCTGCATATTCTTCGGCAGGACCCCCGCCAGTAGGGGCAGTGAGATCAGGCCGGCCAGCCCCGTCAACGTGTTCGGTAAGGTGCAGGGCGACCCCACGGTGTTCAGGAAGGTGAAGCCAGGGGACAGGGTCAGGCTGGGGACGCGCTAGCCTCCTCGGCCAGCCTCATCTTCTCCAGCATGTCGAAGTAGAGCCTCTTGATATTCTCGCCGCTCTTGGACATGGCTATGAGTGGCCCGTGGCTTTTAGACCAGAACTCGGCGTCCAGGGGGCCCCTAAGGTCGGGGTTGCTGTGGTCCGGAGTGTGCTGGAGCAGCTTCTCTAGCTGCCTCTCCATGGCCGCCTCGGACGCGTCCTTCTGCGCGAGGCAGCGCGCGTGGACGATGGGGAACATCATGTGCATGACCTGCACGCCAGGCGTCCCCAGCAGCGTGTAGTCGGAGGGGGCCGCGAAGCACTCAGGGTAGAGCTGGTACAAGGCGTTCCAGTAGCCGATTATGAACCCCGAGAACTCCCGTGTGCTCAAGCCGTCGAAGACCCTCTCCCTGAGGACGTCGGATAGCGTCTTGATGAGCAGGCTGTCGCTGACTATGTAGTCTTCCCTGTTGGGCTCCCCGACCACCTGCACCCTGCCGTGCCAGGGGCTGGCCGGCTCCCCGTTGAGCAGGTCGACGACCTCTGTGGCGAACCCTATGCGGACCCCCCGCTGGCCCTCCATCTCCTCGACCCACTGGGTGCCCTTCTGCCACATCATCCGCTGCAGGTGCCTGTACACGAGGTCCGTCTGGACGCTTCGCTGTCTACGGTTCACTATGTAGAATAGCATCATCTCGTCGAATCGCTCGGGGAGCCGTAGGACGCTGGCTATGACAGGGTAGTCCTCGAAGTCCCTGTTCCGCTCTATGGCCCTCTTCAGAGCCTCGAGCCTGTGCTGCCCGTCGATGACCCAGAACCTGTTGTCGCCTGTGTCCAGTGTGCCGTAGCTGAGCCAGCCCATGTCGGAGACCTTCTCGTACTCCACGTCGCCGCGTATGTTCACGAGGACCGAGGTGGGGAAGCAGCCCAGCTCCTTGACCAGGTACCTGACGATGGAGCCCCTGTTGAAGCTGAGGCGCCTCTCGGAGGGGGGCCTCTGGTAGCCGCCCGGGTTCTTAGCTGTCCACCTGTCTATCGCGGTCCTGTTGATGAGGTCGATGGCCTTGAACACGGCCACGTATATCTCTACGCCGTCGAGGCCGCCCCTCTGGGATATCCTGAAGGCATCCAGCTGCATTCCACATCACTTGAACAAATCAACGTGTAGTGTAAGATAACACTATCCATGGGTTGGCGGGAAACGTTTTACACGCATGGACCTATCATGGATCATGTTCGGTTACAAGGGAGAGACGTATGGGCGCCTCGTCGTCAGGGACGCCATGCTTCTAAATGGCCGGGGGACGCCGCCCTACGGCCCTGTGGACATCCTAGTGGAGGGTGGGCGGGTCTCCGAGATAGTGAACGTCGACGCCATCAGCCTCAACAGGTACAAGCCTAAACGGCCAGAGGGTGAACGCGTCATAGACGCTCGGGGAATGTACGTGCTGCCTGGGCTGGTGGACATGCACATACACATCAACATCGACGACGAGAAGTGCGGCCCGGAGGGGGCCCAGTACGCGTACAACCTGTGCCTAGCCCATGGGGTAACAACCATCCGGACGTGCGGGTTCGGCACCGACGAGAAGCTCCTGGAGCACAGGAGGCTGAGCGAGGAGAACAGGATCACGGCCCCGCACCTGAGGGTGCTGGGCAGCTGGCCCGCTGAGGTGCAGACGCCTGAGGAGGCCGTGGAGGCCGTCCACAAACTGAAAAGCCTTGGCGTGGACGGAGTCAAGATCATTCCCCGCCCCCACGTGACCGTAGAGGTGCTGGAGGCCATGGCTGACGAGGTGCGGGAGGCAGGGCTGCCCGCGGGGATCGCCATCCACATCGCCCAGAACAGCGAGCTCAACGCCCTGGACGTGTCCAGGGCCTGCGAGGACATGGTGAGCATCGAGCACACCTACGGCATCCCCCAGGCCGCCCTCCCGGGCACCCAGAGCTTCCCCCCAGACTACAACTACAGCGACGAGGTGGACCGGTTCAGGTACGATGGCTACGTCTGGCACGAGGCCGACCAGTACGAGGACGAGGTGGAGGCCGTGCTGGACGAGCTCATCATGAACGGGACGGTGTGGGACCCCACCATGGTGGTCTACGAGGCCCACAGGGACTACGAGAGGGCTAAGAACATGCCCTGGCACGGCAGGTACACGGTCAGCCACCTGTGGAAGGCGTTCAGCCCCAGCCCGGGCAGCCACGCTACTCACTTCTTCGAGTGGAAGACCAGCGACGAGGTGGCCTGGAAGGAGAAGTACCAGATATGGATGAGGTACGTCCGCTACTTCTTCGAGAACGGGGGCACCCTGACCACGGGCAGCGACACCTCGTTCATCTACCAGATACCCGGGTTCGCCATCATACGTGAGCTGGAGTTGCTCCAGGAGGCTGGTATCCACCCCATAGACGTGGTTAAGATAGCCACCACAAACGGCTACGCGGCCCTGGGCGACGAGGAGCGAGTCCTAGGGATCAGGAAGGGCGCCCCCGCGGACCTGTGCATCGTTGACGGCAACCTCCTCGACAACTTCAAGGTCATGTACGGCACCGGGGTGGACCGCTACGCGAATGACGGGGTCACAGTGACCCACGGGGGCGGGGTTAGGTGGACCATAAAGGGTGGAGCCCTATTCGACTGCGGGGAGCTCCTGCGCGAAGTGGAGGAGTACGTGGAGAGGTACAGGGTCTGACCCGTTAAGCATTTCTTAAACCATCCCCATGGTTCATCCATGGAGGCTCCGGGTGCAGAAGAGTTCCTCGACTCCATCTCTTCGGCGGTGAAGGCCATACTGTTCCAGCAGCCGCTGCGGCTTGAGGTCAAGGGCAAACTCGTTACGCTGCCAGCCAAAGGCAGCGCCGTGGTCGTAGGCGACCTACACGGTGACATCGAGTCCCTAGAGCACATCCTGGGGGACAGCGGATTCGAGGAGAGGGTCATGGAGGGCGACGACCTCCACCTGCTGTGCCTCGGCGACTACGTGGACAGGGGCCCCGGGCAGGTCCAAGTGCTCTATAGGCTCCTGAGGCTTCTGGGCAGCTACCCGGGGCGGGTTGTCCTCCTGAGGGGCAACCACGAGGGCCCCGCGGACGTCCCGTTCCAGCCCCACGACTTCCCGCTGGTCCTGCGTGACAGCTACGGCTCGGAGGCCACCGGCGTATACCGGGAGTTCAGGACCCTCTGCGACGAGCTCTACACTGCCGCGATCCTGCCGGGTAGGGCTCTTTTCGTGCACGGCGGGGTCCCAACGGGAGTCACGGGGCCCCGCGACCTGGCCTACGCTCACATGGAGCACCCGTACAGGGGGAACCTTGTGGAGGCCCTCTGGAACGATCCCACAGACGAGCCCGGAGTCTATCCGAGCCCGAGGGGCATAGGGAGGCTCGTAGGCCCGGACGTGACTGAGGCTGCCTTGGAGAAGCTGGGCGTATCAACCCTGGTTAGGTCCCACCAGAGCTGCCCTGACGGGTGGGGGCGTGTGGGCAGAACCTTAACCGTCTTCTCATGTAGGCTGCCCCAGTATGGTAACAGGAGGGGGGCTTATCTTGATTTGCCGTTGGGTGGAGACGCGCCGGTTGATCTCGGTGGCTGCGTCAGGGTGTTCTAGCTGGGCGCATCCTGTTTGGGACCGGGTGCTTGATTGGCGGGTGCAGCGTTTTCTGCGGGGCTTATAACGGCGTACTTGTCATAAGCGGAAAAAAAAATCCATCATCTCCTTCAACTGTTATGGTATCGAGGCCGCTCTGATCCATCGGTTCAGGGGTCCTAATGAAACATGGAAAATTGGAAACCTGGTAATGAGGTGGAGAGGGTTATGTAAGGTCGATCTTCTTCGAGGACTCCCAGAGGCCGTGGATGTTGCAGTAGCTCACCGCGTTCAGGGTTCCCTTCGCGGCTGTCTTGAAGAAGAATGTGGCCGCGCTGTGGGTGTATGCGGGGCCCTGGTTGGCTCCCTTGACGCTCTCCCCGTGGGCGTTGAACTCGAAGAGGCCGAGGTCGATTGCGAACTTGTCCCCATCGGGCACGAAGAGGGCGCGTATCCACCTTATGTGGTGCTCGGTTGTGTTGGGGTGGGGGATGTCCTTGCCCACGGTGACCGTGACCTTCTCCCACTCGCCGGGCTTCACCTTATCCGGGCACTCGATGACGGGGACGTGCTTCTCAGTCTTCCAGTCAGCCTTCTGAAGCATTATGCCTATACTTTCAGACATGTTGGATACTTGGGAGCCGGCTAATATAAATGTATGAAGGCGCCTGCTCCTCCAATCCAGGCACAAGGTGGGGGAGCCGAAAGTCTACGGCCTCACGGCAAAACTAATGTTACCGTCATGGGCTAGTTACCCCATGGCTATCAAGGTAGGCGACCCGCCGCTGAGAGGCGTCAGGGTCCTGGACCTCAGCAGAGTACTCGCGGGGCCCTTCTGTAGCATGACCCTCTCGGACCTGGGCGCCGAGGTCATCAAAGTTGAGATACCGGGCACAGGGGACGACACAAGGACGTTCCCGCCCTTCATCGGCGGCGAGAGCAGCTACTTCATGTCCGTGAACAGAGGGAAGAAGAGCGTCACCCTGAACCTCAAGGAGGGCGCGGCCCGGGAGGCCCTCTACAGGATCGCAGCAAAGTGCGACGTTTTCCTGGAGAACTACAGGCCCGGCGTCACGGAGCGCCTAGGCATCGACTACGCGGCCCTGAGGAAGCTCAACCCCCGCCTCATCTACTGCAGCATCAGCAGCTTCGGCCAGACGGGGCCCTACAACCAGTGGCCCGGCTACGACATCGTCGTCCAGGGGATGGGGGGCCTCATGGGGCTCACAGGGGAGCCCGGGAGGCCCCCCGTGCGCGTCGGGATGGCCGTCACGGACATCGGGGCCGGCATGTACGCGGTCATAGGCATCCTGGCTGCGCTCAGGGCCAGAGAGGCGACCGGGGAGGGCCAGTACATTGACGTCTCCATGCTGGACGGCTCCGTGAGTTGGATGACCTACGCCTCGGGCAACTACTTCGCCACGGGCATGAACCCTCCCAGGATGGGCTCGGCTCACCCCAGCATCGTCCCCTACCAGGGATTCGAGACCGGCGACGGCAAGCACATCCTCATAGCATGCGGCAACGACAGGCTCTGGGAGATGATGTGCAGCGCCATGGGCCTTCAGAGGATGAAAGGAGACCCCAGGTTCAAGTCCAATGAGCTGAGGGTGACGAACAGGGGCATCCTGATACCCCAGCTGGAAGCCGAGTTCCTCAAGAAACCCCGGGATGAGTGGATGGCCGCGCTGCAGGGGGTCGGGTTCCCGTGCGCGCCCGTCTACCTTCTGGACGAGCTCTTCAGCGACCCCCAGGTCATCGAAAGGGGCATGCTGAGGGAGGTTGACCACCCCGCGGCTGGCCGGATCAAGCAGGTGGGGCCGGTCCTGAAGATGAGCGGCACCCCATGCGTCATGGGCGATGCTCCCCCCACCCTCGGGCAGCACACGGACCGGGTGCTCATGGAGCTGGCGGGGTACAGCGGAGACGAGATAAGGGTGCTCCGGGAGAAGGGTGCTATCTAGGAGCTCTCCTTTCCGCTAGCCAGGAAGAGGGCCGTGAGGTACGGCCTCTCCACCCACCCCCCGTACCTCTCATCGATCATTTGCTTAATCTCGCGGTAGAGGCGGCTTCTCCTGTCCTCAGGCAGCGCCCTGTGGTCAGAGTACGTGTCCAGCAGCTTGACGTAGTCACCGCTACAGTAGGCTCTGGTCCAGCTGTACAGTTTAACGGCTGGCTCCTCAAAGTGGTTTGAGGCGCTAATCTGTCGTCCGATCTCATCGATCCTCTGGCCAGCGGTTTGTCTTGCATCGGGGCCACGCCACTCAGGAACCAGTTCACGGTATATCCTCTGCACATCCTCGAAGAACCCCTTGTACGGGGTCGGGTGGAGGTTCCAGAAGAGGGCGATGAAGCCTCCGGGCTTCAGGGCCGCAGCCGCCTTACGGAACCCTATGTCGGCGTCCACCCAGTGCCAGGCCGTCCCGGAGGCCACCAGGTCGAACATGCCTTCCTCAAGAGGCCAATCCTCGAAACGAGATGCCCTGAACTCGACTGGGAACCCGATCAGCTTCCTCTTAGCCAAATCCAATAGGCTTCTGCCGGGTTCGACGCACAGCACTGTGTAACCTCGCCTGGCGAACTCCAGGGTAGCCTGCCCGGTCCCGCACCCCACCTCAAGGACCCTAGCGCCCTGCCCGAGGCGCGTCAGCCTGCTTATGTCCTTGAATAGCTCTCCGGGGTAGCCTGGGCGCACCGCATCGTATGAGTCAGCGGCATCGTCGAAGACATTGGCCATGGATAATATTTAGGTGGCCCGTGTTTATCTCTTAAGCGTCTAGCGGCGAGTGGGTGGTCAGGGCTCAGGCCAGTGGTCGTAGACCTTCACGCCCTCCTCCTCCAAGACCCCGCGCACGGATTCGAGGGGGGTGCCAAGGCGCTCGTAGAGCTCCTCGATGGGCATATACCTGTACTTGCCGGGGATCATATTCGCGAAGGTCTCGTAGGCCACGCCGTACACCACCTTCCTTATGCCGCTGCTCCACATGGCGGCGGCGCACATGGCGCAAGGGGCCGTGCTGGAGTACAGGATGGACTCATGCAGCACGCTGAGAGGGTAGGCCCGTTGGGCCTCGACCACCAGGTTCAGCTCGGCGTGGCGGGTCTGGTCGTCGCCTGTGGTCACCGTGTTCTCGGCCTCAACTATTATCCTGCCGTTGTGTACGAGGACGGCGCCGAAGGGGTGGTTTCCCTTATTGGCCGCGGAGACCGCTAGCTCGTAGCACCTCCTGATGAACTCGTCGTGCTGGGACATCCTATGGGTCTCCAAGGTTGCTCGGCGGCCGTATAATGTTTATGCAGCACGGGTGCACACTTATTTCCCCAGCAAGCCAGGGTACAATGATCAGGATGGCTTCAACGAACCCTGTGGTGTACGTGAAGACGGGCCTCGGCGGCATCAAGGTTGAGGTCTACGAGGACAAGGCGCCCGTCACGGCGCGCAACTTCATGCGGTACGTTGACGCGGCGCTGTACGACGGCACAACCTTCTTCAGGACGGTTACCATGGACAACCAGCCAGACGATGCTGTGAGGATCGAGGTCATTCAGGGGGGAATGGTTCCTCAGGATAGGAGGTTCCCCCCCATCGAGCACGAGACCACCGAGACCACAGGGCTGCGGCACCTGGACGGGACCGTATCCATGGCGCGCTTCAAGCCGGGCACGGCCGCGTCCAGCTTCTTCATCTGCATCGGGGACCAACCCGAGCTCGACTTCGGCGGCAGGAGGAACCCCGACCTCCAGGGCTTCGCGGCCTTCGGCAGGGTGCTTGAGGGCATGGACGTAGTAAGAAGCATCCAGGCTCGGCCTCCCGAGGGGCAGAGGCTCACGCCCCCGATCGAAATAGTGTCCGTTAGGAGGCTGGGCTATAAAGGAGGAGGGGCGCAGGCTGAAACTGATCTCATCGCCATCTTCCGCAGGCTGAAGGCCGTCCTCAAGGAGTACGAGGGCGAGCTCAGACCCAAGGTCGACCTAGACAGCAAGTACGATCTATGGTCCTTCAAGGATGTCGTCGTCGGCGGCAGAAGAAAGGATGTCTACTTCGCAGGCCTTATCATCCAGAGCAGATACGTGGGCTTCTACTACATGCCCGTCTACACGGACTCCGACCTGAAGGACTTGTTCAGGCCCGAGCTGCTAAAACTGTTGAAGGGCAAGTCTTGCTTCCACATCAAGGCACTGGACGCGGAGCTTGAAGACCAGATTAGGGAAGCGCTGGAGATGGGGTACAGGCTCTATAAGGATAAGGGCTGGATATAGCCAGCTTTATCAACGCTTCGATCGTATGAGAGGGCCTGGCTTGAAGATAACCCCACTTCAGTTCACTAAAATAAGATAAAATTGGTCTAATGAGACATCCACGTTACCGAGCCACAGTCACACCCCGCTAGAACAGATTCTTGGTGGCTGACGCGAATTAGACCGTCGCCTATCCCTCGGACACACCCACAACTTAGATCAGGGCAGGCAACACAATAAAAAAAAGAGTTACTTCAGGCTGCTCCTCTGCACCATCTTCATGAGCCAGAAGACCACGAGGGCGATGATAACGAAGTCTATGACTGCGCCCACGAAGTGTCCCACAGCCAAGACGATGGGGCCCAGCGCCAACGTAGCCTGCTCCCACTCGCCCCCAGGGATGAAGAAGGTGATGAAGGGCATGATGATGTCGCTCACCAGAGCCGAGACAAGGCTACCCACGGCCCCGCCCATGATGAAGGCGATCGCCAGCCCTATGATTCCATACTTGTTCAGGAACGCCGTGAATTCCTCCACCAGGCCCTTATGCTCTTGGGCTGGTGGCGTAGGCGCAGCCGGCTTAGGGGTCACTGCTTCCCGTATCGCTTTAAGCTCCTCAACCATCTGTTTTTCAATGTCACTCAAACTGAGTCACATTCAAGTTGAAGGAAGCTGCGTTAATAACTATGGCGGGTAGCTGAAGGCGATCCTGAGCGAGTCGTACATGGTTAAAGCCGTAGTCGTCACCAGAGTCTGCTCCGTGAAGCCTGAGCCGTCCCACAAGTTGACGTGGATGTTCTTCATCCTGTCAAGCGAGCCCACGAGGATGTAAGGGTGCTCGTTATTAGGGTTGCCCGTAACCTGAATCCGCCTCTGGTTGTTGGTGCCTCCAGAGTAGATGTCCCAGGAGTTCAATCCGGATGGCGTCTAGATCCCTGAGGTCCAGGTCTTGTAGCTCAATGCGTTTACCCTATAGTCGCCTGCAACCAGCAGGAACATGGAGCCCGTTGGCATACATCCGTGAACATGGTGGCGTCTTTACATGAAAAAATAAAAAACATCCTCGTTTACACTATTTTCTTGTGGAAGCAGTAGCGCTCAACTAAGAGGTCTACGCAGCCGTCAGCCTTGACCACGAATTCTATCGGGGCCTTTACACCCTCCGTCAGCGTGTAGAAAGCTGTTGATCCTAGGAGAGGGTCCTCAGGTATCAGTGGCACAAGGGCGTCGGTGAATGAGTCCCTCTGCTCCAAGTAAAGCATCCCGCCTCTCCTGACCACCCGGACCTTCTCTATGCCCATATAGGTTTCGTAGCATCCCGCCAGGCGACTCATCCTTTCCTTCACCTTGAGGGATGGTATTACATCGCTTGGATCGTGGCCCATCATGGACGCGAACACGGACTCCGCGATCTCCTCGTAGGGCAGCTTGGCGCTGTTGCCCATCATCACCACTCCGGCCCTCATGCCCGGGATGAAGGTCATGTAGGCGGTGGAGACCAGTATGCTTCCGCCGTGCCCCAGCATCCTGTGGCCTAGGAAATCAGGGGTGACGTCCAGGCCGTAGCCGTAGCCGTGCAGCCCATAGTAGCCGTCGGGGCGTTTCACGTGGAGCATCTGGATCTTCCTGAAGCTCTCCTCGGTGAGCAATCCACCCCCGTTCCTGCCCGCCTCGATCTGAGCCTTCAGGTATAGAGCCATCTCGTTGACGCTGCTCGCGATGCCGCCGGCCGCGGCTATGAAGCTGAAATCGGGGTTGTCCTCTGGGTTGGGGTAGGGGAACCGGCTGGGCTCCACCCGGCCGTCGGGCTTCTTCCAGTGGGGTACTATGTGGTCGGGGTCCGAGTTGAACTCCGCTGTGTTCATGGTGCTCCTCTTCATGCCGAGGGGGTTCAGGACCTTCTCCTTGATGTACCTGTGGAAAGGCATCCCCGACCTCTCCTGCACTATATGGCCCAGTATCCTCCACGCAGCGTTGTGGTAGAAGAACCGCTCACCCGGGGGGAACAGCACCTCGGCCTCCGCCCCGTTCACAAGCCTATAGAAGTCGCCGACCCCGCCCCACGGTATGCCCGTGTCGGCCCCGATGCCTCTGTACAGGGCCACTGTGCTCGTGCCGAGGCTGGGCACACCCAGGCTGTGGGTGAGCAGGTGGTGGACCCTGATCGGGTTACCGGTTAACCCCAGCTTGAAGGGCACGTGGTTGTTGACGGGGTCCTCAAGGCCGAGCCTGCCCTGCTCCACGAGTTGCATGGCCGCGATGGCAACGAAGCTCTTGGTGATGCTGCCGATGCCGTAGAGGGTGTCGGGCGTCGCTGGGAGCCCCCTGGCTGGGTCTCTGGAGCCGAAGCCCTCGGCATACACTGTTTCGCCGTCCCTCACCACGGCTAGGCTGAGGCCAGGCATCTTGCCCTCCTGCATGTACCTGGGCACGTTGGCTTCTATCCATTCACGCGTCGAAGAGAAATCACCGGAAACCATGACCATCCACTTACTATCTTTGCGTAGGGTAATAAGAAATCTGGGTAAAACTTAAACGCGTACAACCTCTCCGCACACTGATGGTAATGGTCCCGGACGACATATCCTTCTTCCTTGCTGGCGACGCTTTCCAGGCTAGGTGCCTCAGCGTCTACGCCAATGACGAGCACGTGGCGCCCCTCTTCAACAAGGTGAAGGAGGCCGATGTGGCATTCATGAACCTGGAGATAGCCATCCACAGCTTCGAGGGGTACCCCATAGGGGAGGACAAGTACGATGCCTATGGTCAGGCTGACCCCGACGTGGCCCACGATATAAGGCAGACGGGTTTCAGCATCGTCAGCCGTGCCAACAACCACGCCATGGACTACAGCGAGGGCGGCTTGGACGCCACTGGCTGGCACCTTGATAGCGAGGGCATCATCCACG
>Ga0154711_146_pt1 | contig 20143 bp, 22 predicted proteins | sample Rifle2008BG13ft_FD_105571 | JGI IMG/M metagenome (GOLD analysis project Ga0154711, IMG submission 105571) | Candidatus Bathyarchaeota archaeon RBG_13_60_20 | reverse complement strand
GGCCGGACCTGCACCTTGGCCTTCCTAGCGAAGTCGAACATCTTCTTGATGTTCCAGTTGAACTTGTCCAGGTCCAGGAGGAGGGCCGGCGTGGGCACCTCCTCGATGGGTCTCCCTGTGAGTGACATGGGTATGGGTTGGGCTGCGCCGTGATTTAACTTGTGGGTCTCTTATTCCCTGCTGAGGGAATAAACGGTTTTCGCGGTGTGAGATGACGGCGGCTGTGAGGAGCGTGTTTGGGGGTTGCTTTTAACCGGGGTTCGGTGCGGGGGGCTGCCTCTGAGACGGCTTGTGGCATGAGATAAATACACATCAAGCGTCAATGTAGGCTGAGGAGGTTGTCTGTGTGGAGGTCTTGAGGGAGCACCTTGTAAGGTCGCTGAGGGGCGGCCAGGCGTTCGTTTCCTACAAGAAGGCTCTGGAGGGAGTCAAGCCTGGGTTGAGAGGCGTAAGGCCCAGCCCGGCTCTCCACTCCATCTACGAGGAGCTGGAGCACATGAGGAGGGCCCAGACGGACCTGATCAACTATGCCCTGGACTCCGACTGGGAACCGCCGGACTGGCCCGAGGGGTACTGGCCGGAGCGCATGGAGGCGGTGAGCGACGACGCGTGGGACGCGACGGTCAAGGGTTTCTTCGGAGACGTGGAGAAGGCGGTGAGTCTGGTCAAGGACCCGAAGATCGACGTGCTGGGGGTGGTCGCCGGGGCCACGGAGTACACGTACCTGCGGGAGATAATGATCATCATCGAGCACAACGCGTACCACCTGGGCAAGATACTGGACATTAGGAAGGCGCTGGGCAACTGGAAGTAAGCTGAGCCTTCCCACTGAATTCGCTCTAACTCCCTGAGCATAACCTATCCAGCAATGCCCGAGCTTGGTTCAGAAAATCTACTGTGTCTTTATCTCCACGAGCTGCATCTCGCAGAGCCTGCGGTATGTGGGGCTCCTTTCGATGAGCTCCTCGTGTGAGCCCTCCCCCACGATTCTGCCCCCCTCCAGCACTATTATCCTGTCGGCCTCCCTAACCGTCGATACCCTGTGGGTCACCAGTATCACGGTCCTCCTCTCCATCTCCCTGCGGAGGGCCCTCTGGATCACGTACTCGGTGTAGGGGTCCACGCTGCTGGTGGCCTCGTCGAAGACCATGACCCTGGGGTCTGCGAGGATAGCGCGAGCGAGGCAGAGGAGCTGCCTCTGCCCGTAGCTCAGGTTGCCCCCCTTCTCGTGTATCTCCGTCTTGTACCCCTCTGGGAACCGGGTGATGGCCTCGTCTATGCCAAGCACACCGGCGACGCGTCTCATCTCCTTGTCCGTGGCGTCGGGCCGCCCGAACTTGAGGTTGTACTCCACGGTGCCAGCGAATACGAACGGCTCCTGAAGCACTATGGACACGTTCCTCCGCAGGGTCCTGAAGCTGAGGCCCCTGAGGTCGTTGCCGTCCAGCATGACCGATCCCTCGGTGGGGTCGTAGAAGCGGCCGAGGAGATTAATGATGGTGCTCTTACCGGAGCCCGTGGGCCCGAATATGGCTATTATCTCCCCCGGGGCCGCCTTGAACCCGATGTCCTCGAGGACCGGCTGGCCCTCGACGTAGCTGAAGCCCACGCCCCTGAACTCGACCTCCCCCCTCACCTCTGGGGGCTCGAGGGGATCCTCAGCCTCCTCCACCTCCGGTCGCTGGTCTATCACGTTGAATATCCTCTCCGCTCCCGTTAGGGCGCTCTGTATCTCCCCGTACATGGTGGACAGGTTCTGGATGGGCTCGAAGAAGCTGTCGGCGTAGCTGCTGAAGGCCACCAGCCTGCCCAGGGTCTGGGCCCCACCGAGGACCCTCCCCCCGCCCAGGTACCAGATGGCCGCGGCCATCACGGAGCTGAGGACCGTGACGACGCTGCTGAAGGCGACGGACACGGTCTCGGCCTTTATCTGGCTCTCCATGTTGACCTGGTTCACATCGTCGAACTCGGCCAGGCTCCTCGCCTCCTGGGTGAGAGCCTTCGTCACCTTGGCGCCGTACATCAGGTCCTGGACCTTGCCGGTGAGGGCCGCCACGTTCCTGCGCGCGGCCCTCCAAGCCTCCTGAATCCACCTCTGGAAGAACCTGCTGACGGCGGCGAGTGTGGGGGCTAGAACCAGCGCCACCAGCGTAAGCTGGAGGTCAAGGGCGGCCATCATGGCCAGGATAGCCACGGCCATGATCAGGTCCGCGAGCAGCCCTATTACGCCGGCGCTCATGATGGCCTTCAGGGCCTCGGCGTCGTTGGTCACCCTGGAGACGAGGCGCCCGGTGTTCCCGTACTCGAAGAACCTCTGGCCCAGCCGGTTGATGTGCGCGAAGAAGTCCTCCCTGACATCGGCTATGACGAGGAGCCCCAGCTTGTCAACGTAGTATAGCTGGGCTGCGGTGACGCCCCACTCGAGAAAGGCTATGGCGAGGTAGACGGCTGCTGCGGCCAGCAGTATGGGCGCCCTCCCGGGGTCGGTTGACCCGGTGAACGCCGAGGCTATCCGCACCAAAGCGTCCGCGAGCCACGACCCGTCCTCTGTGGGCGTCCCCACGACGTAGAAGTCCAGGGTCACCTTGTAGAGGTACGGGTTGGCAAGCACCGTGAGCATCTTCAGGAAGATGAGTGTCAGCTCGGCGGCTAGGAGCGCCCTGTGCCGCGTCAGGTATCCCAGGAGCCTGGCGACGAGCTGCCTGTCCGTGTACCGCCTCTTAGTGGACTCCAGGCTTCCAACGTCGTACCTGTCGGCGTACTCAGCCGTCTCCATCAGCCTCCATGGTGAACGCCTGGCTCTCGATGAGTCGCCTGTATTGGGGGCTGCTCTGGAGGAGCTGCCTGTGGGTGCCTGAGGCCGCGATGCGGCCACCTTCCATAACGATGACCTTGTCTGCCGCCTCGCAGGTGCTGGCCCTCTGGGTGATTATGATGGCTGTGCGGCCCCTGAGGAGCTCGTCTATGGCTCGCCTGATGAGGGTCTCGGTCTCGGCGTCCACGTTGCTGGTGCTGTCGTCGAGTATCAGCACCCTGGGGTTAGTGAGGAGGGTCCGCGCTATGGTGAGCCTCTGGCGCTGGCCTCCCGAGAGGGTCACGCCCCTCTCACCCACGACCGTGCGGTAGCCGTCCGGGAGGCTTGGAATGAACTCATGTATCTGGGCGGCACTGGCAGCTGCCTCCACCTCCTCATCTGAGGCGTCAGGCTTGCCGAAGGCTATGTTGCTCCTTATGGTGTCGCTGAACACGTAAACGTCCTGGAGGACCATGCCGACGCTGCGCCTCAGGCTGCTCAGCTTCACGTCCCTCACGTCCACACCGTCCAGCGTCACCCTCCCCCCGGTGACATCGTAGAACCTGGGCACCAGCTCCGCCAGGGTGGTCTTGCCTGAGCCCACGTGACCCACGAGGGCCACCTTCTCCCCCGGCTCCACCCTGAGGCTGACGCCCGATATGGTCTCCCGGTCCCCGTAGCTGAAGGAGACGCCCTCGAAGGCCACCTCGCCCCTCACGTCGGTCAGCTCCACGGCGTCGGGGGCCTCCGGTACGTCCTCACCCACGTCCATGACCTCGAACACCCTCCTCGCCGAGGCCAGGGCATCCTGGTAGAACATGACGAGGCGGGCGAACATCCTTACGGGGCCCACCAGCTGGGTGAAGTAGATGCCGAAGAGCACCATCTCCCCCACCGTCAACGTCCCGGAGGCCACGTGCTGGCCTCCGACGAAGATGACCAGCGCCAGCCCCACGGCCACCATGGCGGCGCTGGATGGCCTGTAGAGGCTCTGGACGAGACTGGCCCCCAGGCTCGTTTCCACGTAGGCCTGGTTCTCCGCCCTGAACCTCTCCATGATGTGGGCCTCCCGGCCGTGGGTGGCGATGAGCTTGTGCCCCACTATGCCCTCCACGAGGATGCCGCTGAGGTCCCCGAACTGGCTCTTAGCCCTGGACAGGTAGCCGCTCACCCTACCGCTATAGAGGCTGGTGAACAGGAAGATGACGGGGAGCGGCAGGCAGCACAGGAGGGTCAGCTCGGGGTCCACAGAGCTGAGGATGTAGAGGGTGAAGAGGAGCTGCATCCCGTGCCTGAACACCTCGCGCACCGTCTCGCTGTAGAATAGGTCTATGGCGCCCATGTCGCTGGTGACCCTGCTTATTATCTGGCCCGACATTACGCGGTCAAGGTAGCTGAAGCTCTTGTGTATGAGCGCCCGGTAGAAATCCCTGCGCATCACCCTTAGTATCCTCTGGCTCAGGGTGGCCCTGAGAGTAATGTGGGCGACGTGGAAGAAGCCTCTGACGACGGCGAGGACGACTATGAGGAGGCAGAGGAGGGCGAGGGTCCCCTCCCGGGACTGCACCCCCGTGAGGCCCCTCAGGAGCAGCAGGAACCAGTGGTCCCCGCCGGGCACCGGCAGCAGGATGTAGTCTATTATGAGCATGATGATGAGGGGCACCACTAGGGCGTAGACGCCGTGGCGGCCGAAGGCCGTAAGGACTATGCCCAGGAAGATGCCGGTGAAGGGCCTCATGTAGCCTAGCAACCGCTTGGTTAGCTTCCAGTCGGACGGGTGGTAGCCTGAAGATGTGCCCTGCAACGCATCCCTCTAGTGCGCTGAATCGCTATATAGGTGATGTTGATACGAGGAGCCATTGTCAATGCTTCCAACGATCAGAGCCTGGGGGCGGCGCTAACAAGTGTTCTTAGACTGAATCAGGGTACTCGACCTCACCCAGGTCAACGGAGTCCCTCACCAAGCCCCGCGGCGAGATGTAGAGCACTGATCCATAACCGTGTTAAATGGCCCGCCCAAGCCCCCAACGGGGGACCTATGACCCGCGCCAGACTAGGTGCGGCGGGACCACTCGTGGCCCGCCCCTAGGGCCGCGGGTCCCCCCTCGCCCTATCCTGACCAGCCCGTCCGGGTCCGGGCTCCAGCCCTCAAGCCTCTTGCCAACGGCCCAGTGGTAGGTGGGCCTGTACAGGAACAGCCAGGGGGCGTCGCCGGTCACCGTCCTGTAGATGCGCCTGTAGATGCGCTGCCTCGCATCGTACCCGAAGGTCCTCTGGGCCTCCCACGTGAGGCGGTCCACCTCGGGGCTGCTGTACCCCATCCACCAGGGTCCCCTGAGGCCGCTGTGGAGCTTCTCCCTGAGCACCCTGAAGGTGCTGCGGGGGCTCGAGTCGAAGCAGCACAGGTCGTGTATCCGCTTGCCGCGGACCATCTCCGAGTAGGCCGGCCTGTCACCGTGGTGGACGGCCTCGGCCTCGACCCCTATCTCGGCGTACTGCCGCTCCAACGCTGAGGCTAGCTGGGGTGCCTCATCGGGCATGGACGTCGGCACGTCCATTACGAGCCTCATGCCGTCCCCATACCCAGCCTCGGATAGCAGCCTCCTCGCCCTCCCTGGGTCGTGGAGGTAGGGCTCCGTGTCGGGGTCGAACCCGAGGTGGTGGGGCGTGACGAACCCCGAGAGCCGCCTGGCCTCCCCCTGCACCACACTCCTGATGATGTCCTGGACGTCCACGCCGTAGTTCAGGGCTTGCCTGACGCGCCTGTCCGCGCAGGGCCCCCTCATGCAGTTGAGCAAGAATATTATGCAGAGGCCGCTGTCGAGGGACGCCACCTGGCCGCCATCGCCTAAAACGAGTTCCTTGCCCTTTGGACCCACTATGCAGGCCAGGTCAGCCTCCCTATCGAGCACCATCCTGGCCCTCTCGACGGGGTCCGGCTCGGCCAGCCACGCCACCTCCCCGACGCCTGGCGCACCGCGCCAGTGTCCCCTGAAGGGCTCCAGGACCGCCTCGTCGCGGCTCATCTTCCCGACCTGGAAGGGGCCCGTGCCCACGTACTCCCCGGGCAGCCTGTCCAGCTCGGCCTCGGGGCCGATGGGCATCTCGGAGAGCAGGTCCAGCAGGTCCGCCATGGGCTCCCCCGTCCTGATCCTCACAGTGTCCCCGCGGGGCGCCGTGAACTCGGCGTCGCCTATGTAGCCGGCGTACACGCCCTGGGTCCCGTAGGCTCCTCCTATCCTCGGGTCAACGACGCGGCGGAGGGAAGCCACCACGTCTGAAGCCTTGAGCCGATCCCCGTTGTGGAACCTGACGCCCTCCCGCAGCTGGAACCCCCAGGTCAGCCCGTCCGGCTCTACCGCCCAGCTACGGGCGAGGCAAGGCTTGAAGCCGACGCCGTCCCTGGCGACCAGGGCCTCGTAGACGGAGTAGACCAGGTTGTTCCTTGCGTTGCCGTCGCTGCAGACGTGGGGGTCCCCGGCCTGAACCGTGCCCTGGGTCACCGTGTAGTTCTCAGTCAATTCGGGCACCCTTAACCGAAGTCGGGCAGGTCGGATGGCTCCTCCTCGGCCTCCACCTGCTCCAGGCTCCGGCCCGTAAGCACGGAGCCCGGCCTCTCCCCGGCGATGTCCGAGCCGGGCCTAGCCTCACCGTCCTTCATCTTGAAGAACAGCCACCTGGGTTTTCCGCCCTCGCCCGTCCTCAGCAGAGCGAAGCCGCCCCGGAGCTTCACACCGTCCAGCCTGAAGGTGGCGTGGCCATCGTCGAGGCTCGCGGCGAAGCCCTTGTCCTCCTTGAGGTTGGCGAAGGTGCCGCGGTCCCAGACGATGACGGTGCCCGCGCCGTAGTTGCCCTCCGGGATGACCCCCTCGAACCCCGCGTAGGCCATGGGGTGATCCTCGGTGGGCACAGCGAGGCGCTTCACCGCGGGGTCCATGCTTGGCCCCTTGGGCACAGCCCAGCTCTTCAGTACGCCCCCCGACTCCAGCCTGAGGTCGTAGTGGAGGCTGCTGGCCGCGTGCTTCTGAACCACGAAGATGGGTGCGTCACCGCCCGCGGACACCTCGCCGAGGGGCTCGTCGCTCGTCTCCAGGTCTCTTCTTTCCTTATACTGCTTCAGAGGGTCAGAACCATTCATGGTGGTGTATGTGGCCTGGGCTGCGATAAATGTAGTGAAAAAGGTTGGGTGGGCGTCTAGCCCTGAGCCATCTTCTTGCCGACCCTGCTGGCCAGGCTCCTGGCCTGCGCGTTTGCCTTGGCCACCAGCAGCCCCACGGTGTCCCGGGTGGGCCACTCGGCCTCCAATGCGACGGCCCGCGCCTGCTGGTACGCCTTCGCCAGCAGTGTGGGCGCCGTCTGGGGCGTAACATAGGCTGCCTCCACGGCCACCTTGTACGCGTTGGCCACGGCGGCCTCCAGGCTGTGCCTGTACATGGCCAGGTCCAAGATGAGGGCGTCTCCGGGTATCACCTCGCCCCGCTCGTACACGGCCTTGACCCTGAGGCCCATCTCGGCGGCCCTGACGCCCAGGCGCTGCAGCAGGTCCGCCAGGTCCTCGTTTATGACCTGGCCCTTCTTGGCGACCACCGTGTCCTGGGCCACCCAGATGCTGCCCGCCTCGATCCTGGTCCGCACGCCTAGGGAGCCGAACTTGCCGATGAGGGGGCCCGGGCTCAGCCCCGAGTTGCCGGCCGATATGGTGATGTCGCTGAGGGCGACGTCGCCTGGCTTGGCGAACACCTTGACCTTGTTGGAGTCCAGCTCCATGGCGACCCTGAAGGGGTTACCGTTGGTGAACAGGAACACGTTGGGCCCCGCGATCCTCTCGATGAACCCGCCGATGTCCTTCTTGCCGGCCTCCTCCATGCTGATCCTCATCAGCGTGTTCTTCAGCACCTTGAACTCCAAGCGGCCCCGGAGCTGGCGCCTCATGTCCTGGAGCATCAGGCTGTTCACCTTGTTGAGGTCCGCGGCTGCTATGACCTCGTACTCCTTCAGAAGCTCGACTGCCTCCTGAACGGTCTCCGTCTTCTCCTGCGGAATGTGACTCGACATGCTAGAACACCTTCACGGCGTCGCCCATGCTCAGCTTCAGGTAGATGTTGCGCACGTTGGCGAAGCCCCTCTTGGTGGCCCTGGTCAGGTTCTGGACCACGGCCTCTATGTTCTGGGCGACCTCGTCGTCGCTCATGTTCTCCTTCCCCACTATGCAGTGGATGAAGGGCTTGTCCCTGCTCCTCAGGACCACGGTCTTTCGCTCGCGCTCGATTACGTTGTCTATGGGTGCCTGTGGGGGTACCGGTGTGGGCATCTTCCCCCTTGGGCCCAGTATGGGGCCTGCGACGCGGCCTACTGTGGGCATCATTGGTGCCTCAGCGACGAACGAGTCATATGGTTGAAGGGCCTTCTTGGCTGCCTTCTTGTCCGTCGCAAGCTGATCAAGTTCAGCGGGCTCAACAACTGCATCCGCTCCTGCCCTCCTTGCTCTCAGCGCTAGGTCGCCCGAGGCGAACACGAGCACCTTGCGGTCCCCCACCCCGTTGGGGAGGGTGAACCGCAGGTTGACCCTCTGGTCGGGCCTGTTCATGTCGAGCTCCCTCAGGGTGATGGCCAGGTCGAAGCTCTGCTCGAAGTTCCGAGCCGGGCTCGCCTCCCTGGCCTTCTCGATGGCTTCAATTATCTTGTTCCTTGGGAGCGACATTTTAAGTTCCTCTCAATCTCACCTGAGATACAATTTAAAGGTTATTTATACCTCCGCCAGCTTCTCGTCGAACTCCCCCGCCTTGATGGCTTGCTGGACCTCCTTGGCGGGTCGGCCTTCGACGGTTACGCCGGCGCTCTGGCACGTTCCAAGCACCTCGCGTACAGCGGTCTTCAGGCTCGCGGCGTAGAGCCCTGGGCGCTTCTTCTTGGCGATGCCTATGAGCTTGTCCATGGTGATGTCGGCTACGTAGGCTGTGTTGGGTGTGCCGCTCCCCTTCTCCAGGCCAGCAGCTTGGCTGATGAGGGCGAAGGTGGTAAGCATGCCCACCTTAACCGTGAACTTCTTGGTGTCGGTGTCAATGACCACGTCCACAGGCACTGGCAGGCCGTCGTACTCCTTCGTCTGGGCGTTAATCTCGTTGACGATGGCCATGATGTTGACCCCCATGGGGCCCAGGGCGGGACCTATGGGTGGGCCCCCCGTGGCTTTTCCGCCGTTGACTATGAAGTTGAAGGACTTGTCAACCACTTTTATCTACTCCTTTTAGCTCTCTCACGTAGTCGGCATGTACCGTTATGGGCAACGTGAACGCGGCCTCGAGTATCTCGATGGTGACCTCCTCCTTACCGATGTCAACACGGACGACTCGGGCCTGCATCCCCTTGAAGGGCCCCGCGATCACCTCGACCAGGGTGCCCTCATTTAAGCCCTCGACCACTGGCTTCGTTTCGATGTAATGGTCCACCTCTTGGGGGCTGATGGTGCCCTGGACCCGCTCCCGGGTGTGGCGCATGCCCCTGATGAGCTCGTCAACCATGTGGGGCCTCTCGGCCTCTACGATGATGTACCCCTTAAGCTCGGCGGGCGCCAGTATGGCCGCTATGGGGAGGCCCTCGACCTTCGCCTTGTCGGCGAGCATGAGGGTTACCGTCCTTTCCTGGCCGTTGGTCACCTTCACCGCGTACAGGGATGTCTTCACCGTCTTCTCGGACAATTGGACCACTCACGATGCACCATGCTTTGTGGGGCTCAGAGATATTAATATTGCTGAAAGGTACGAACAGCGCCCAGGGAGCCCTAGAGCCCGCCCTGGAGCGTGACGGATATCAGCCTTATGAGGAACCCGACCGCGCCCAGGACCCCTATGCCCGCGAAGACTATCTTGATGCTCATCCAGTAGGTCTTCCAGTCGGGCCTAGTCAGCGTCCTTATGAGCCTGTCCGCGGACTGGAGGAACTCATTTAGCCCCATGTTTGTCACCCTATCGGAGAAGGGTCCCTAGTTAAAGTTTACGTATTGACCCAGCCGCCAGAAAAAAATGGGTGGTAGCCTCTACCTTTTCAGCATCTCTCTGATGCTCTTCTCCACCACCGTTATGGGGATGTTGTCCACAACGAAGCTGTGTTTACTGCCGTCGCTCTCCACTATGTTGAGCTCGTACCTGCTGGTCGGCTTGATTTCACCCACCTTCTCGAAGAGGAGGTTTAGGGTCACGCTCCGGTTCTTCCTGATGAAGCCCTCCTCCTTAACGAACAGAAGCTTCTGCTCTGAGATCATGAGGTGGCCGTAACTGCCATCCATCTTCCCCGAGTACGTCTTCCTTACCTTGTCGTCTCGCTGCAGACTTTTCTGGGCGAACTCTGTTAATGCCATGATTGGCCACGTACCGATAAACAGAACCCGAGTATATACATTGTCGAAATACATTTAATATGAGTAAATATGTATATATGCGCGTATTAATGTATCAAAGTAGCCTGGCTCATAAAAAATGATATTATCATCCAGCCCAAACTAATACGCGATGGAGCACCGGAAGATTATGGCCCTCGGGAAGTCCTCCAGGGTGATGTCGCTCCCAAAGGAGTGGCTCAGGATGAACAGGCTCAACCAGGGCGACACGGTAACCGTCCAAATTCAAGGCGATGGCTCACTGATCATCCATCCCACCCCAGACAGAGGCGACGAGCCTAAGAGGATCGAACTCATCGTAAGTGAGAACGAGAGGTCGGAGAGCATTACCAGGAGGATTATAGGCGCGTTCCTCGATGGCTACTCCATCATCGTTCTGTCATCCGAGAAGATATTCACAGTGGACCAGCAGACCGCGATAAGGGACATAGTGAGGAGGCTTTACATGATGGTGATCAACTCGGAGGCGAAGAGGACCGAGCTGGAGACCCTCATAGACGAGTCCAAGGCGTCCGTATCATCCTGCGTCGAGAGGATGCACCTAATAACCTACTCAATGCTCAGGGACACCATCGAGTCCCTGAGGAACTGGGACGCGGATCTGGTCAACTCGGTTATCTCCCTTGAGGACGACGTGGACCAGCTCAACTACCTTGTCCTGAGGATAATCAGGAGCGCGGCCGTCAAGCCGTCCCTGGCGAACGAGCTGGGGCTGAGCCCCCTAGACTGCCTGGACTACCAGACCCTCGTGAACCTCATCGAGAGGGCGGCTGACAGAGTGATAAACATAGCTGAGAGCCTAAGCCAAATGATCGAGGAACAGCTGAGCCTGCCGGCCGAGGCCCAGGCCATCCTAGTGAACGCGGCCGAGATCGCCTTCGACTCATACAGCAAGGCTGTTGAGTGCTACCTGCGCATGGACGTTGAGCCCACGAATAGCGTCATAGACAGGCAGGACGACATAAGGAAACTGTATATGGAGATCACGCCCTTGCCACGGTTCAGCGAGGCCCATGGCGCCCCAGTGCTCACCAACATCATAACCATTCGCGAGAACATCATGAAGATAAGTGACATAGCCGCCGACATCGCTGAGCTCACCATAGACCATGCATACAAGTACAAGGAATGAACGGGTGGCTCTCTACTCACTTAGCAGCTTTTCCGCGAACCAGCTGGCGTCGAAGGGCTGCAGGTCCCCGTAGCCCTGGCCTACGCCCACGTAGATCACTGGCTTACCTGTGATGTAGCTGACGCTGAGGCTGCTGCCCCCCTTGGCGTCCGCGTCCACCTTGGTGAGGATGGCCGCGTCGAAGCCCACGGCCTGGTTGAAGGTGAGTGCCTGCTCCGTGGCGTCGTTCCCGATGAGGCTGTCCAAGATCATTAACGTTAAGCTGGGTCGGACGACGCGCTTCACCTTCTGAAGCTCGTCCATGAGGTTCCGGTTAGTCTGCATCCTGCCCGCCGTGTCTATGAGCACCACGTCTATGCCTTGGGCCCTGGCGTGCTGGACCGCGTCGAAGCCCACGGCGGCCGAGTCGGACCCGTACTTGTGGCGTATCACCCTGACGCCTAGCCTCCGGCCGTGCTCCTCCAGCTGCTCAATGGCCCCGGCCCTGTAGGTGTCACCGCTGGCCAGCACGACGCTGAAACCGTGGTCCATGAGGAGCCTGGCCACCTTTGCTATTGTGGTGGTCTTCCCGGTGCCGTTGATGCCCACGAACATGACGCTGAGGGGCTCGCCCCTCCCCTTGTGGTCGGCAGCCATCCCCAGGAGGTCCACGGCTCCCTGGCCACCCAGGACCGCCTCAATGGACTCCTTGAGTGCGTCCCTCACCTGCCTTGACTTGCCACCGAACCGCGGCGCGTCCCTCCCCAGCAGCCTCCCCTTCAGCTCCGAGCATATGCGCTCGGCCACCTCCACAGAGACGTCGCTGCCTATGAGGTGTAGCTGGAGGTCCCAGAGGACCGGGTCCAGGTCCTTCTCCGTGAGGCCCGCCGAGCTTATCCTTTCAACTATGCCCTTGAGGCCCTGGCGGAGCTTATCGAACAACTAGCGTGCACCCTGGATGGCGTTCTGGATCTCCGCAGATAACCTTTCCGCCATGCCCTGGTGGGTCTCCAACTGGGCGTAGATCTGGCCCAACTGCTCCTGGACGGACTCCTGAGCCTTTTCCATCTCCTGGAGCCTCTCGCCGATGTCCCCCGCAGCCTCCTCGTGCCCCATCTCCACTGAGACGCCGGCGCCTACCCCTACCACTATCTTGCTGATGTCCCCCAGCCTGGCGTTCACGAAGACGCCGCCGCCCACAGGGACGAGGAGGTTGCTCTCGGGCTCCACATCCCTCAGGTCCCCAAGGCTTCCCTGGGCAAGCCTTAGCTCAGCGACTGTAGCGTTCAGCAACTGGAGCCTCTGCTCAAGCATCTGTACAGTGCCCTCCATCATCCTGATCTCGGTGACAAGCCGGCGAAGCTGCCTCTCCTGTTCCTGGGACACCTGGGGCTACCCCTCGGCCTGCTCTTCCACGCTGATGATGGTGATCTCTCGGCGCTTTGCCCTGTGGCGGCTGCCCACGTCGGCATAGACCTTCTCGAGGGCGTGCTCCTCCTTGGAGGCGGAGACGACCTTGTTGAAGGTGAGGGGCTCGAAGAACGTGCGCTTGTTGACCTCTCCCCTGACCCTGAACTGCCTGACGCTCAACCCTCTCCCTCCGCCATGGTGACCGTAACGACGCCCTCGCCATCCCTGGTCATCTTGACCCTGATCTTGCGGGGCGGCTTGTAGATTCCCCTAGCCCAGATGGCCTCGTTCACCGCGGTGTCGATTACGATTTCCGTCGGCTTCATGTGGCGTTTTGTGAACTCCTTCAGCAGGGTCATGGCCTTCTCGGACCTGCGGTAGCCCTGGGCGTTCCAGGCTCTCCCAAGAGGGACAGTGTACACTCTCTCCAGCTCAGACATACCTAGTTCTCCTATAACCTCAGCTTCCTGTGGCGCCAGTTACGCCTGCTCTTGGGGCTCCACCTGACGCCGCCAACGGTCTTGGCGATGATCCAGGCAGGGACGCTCTTCTTGGCCTTCCCAGCCTTGGCGAGGCGTAGCTTGTACGCGAGGTGCTTGTTCCTAGCCATACTCATACTCTCCTGATGCTAATGTCCCTCTTAGCCTGTTGGCTCTGTAACTCAGCCAACAGCCTCTTTAATAAGTCATCGGTGATTGGCAGAGGCACTCTCCCGGTCTGGGCAACCTGGATGATCTGGTGCTCCACCTGCTCCGCGAAGTCCGGGCGCACCAGCTTGACGTTCTGGAGCCTCGCCCTTGCCTCCGGCGTGAGGATCTTACGAAGAACGGCCTGCTTATTGGCCTCAGCGTCGGCCTGGGCCTGGGTGGTCTGATCCTGCTGGGCCCGCTGAGCCTGAAGCTCGACCATCCTCCGCTGCCGTATCCTCTCGAGTTCCTCGTCCGAAGACATCTGCGTTCACTTAATAGTCCTTGAGCTCTGGACGCTCGCGGTCCAAGTCTCTCTTGATCTGGGTGCTCATGGCGTCCAGCAGGCTCCTGCCCTTCCTGGAGGTGACCCTGCCGTCGTTGCTGTCCTTCTGGGCCAGCCCCGCCTGCTCCAGCTGCTGGAGGATGGTTCTGATGATGTTGCCGCCGGCCTTGGCGAAGTGGGCCGGCCTCATTCCCACCCTCTTCCTGCCGCCGTACTCCTTCCTGAGCCTTGAGACGCCCACCGGCCCGTTCATGTAGAGCTTCCTGAGTAGGGAGGCGGCCCTAGTGTGCCACCAGTCCTGGTTCTGCGGGACGCGCTCGTTGTGGCTCCCTGTCTTAACGTACCCCGCCCACTCGGGTGGCTGGACCTCCTTGACGTTCTCCTTCATGTATGCTGAGAGTTTCTCTATCAGCACGTCCGCTGGCACGTCGTATGCGGTTGTCATTTTCCTTCTTCCCAGATGTTTGAACCATACAGGGTTCCGACATATATACCTAGTCTTTTGCTGTATGGTTTCAGCAACCGTAAACCTCAGCGTAAATATAAAAAAGTTTAGGCAGGGGCTGCGGGGGACACGGCGTTTTAGGCTTCGATGGCGGGCTAAGGCCCTCAGGTGTATTGCACCTTTATACTATTTTCAGGCGCCTCTACTGCCATTAAACAGGGATATACTCCAGACACATCTATGGTAAACATTTGTTAACGGGTTAACATGATAAACAAGCATAGATCCCATCTCTATAACGGAGACCTGAAGGATGAATAGACGCAACATCGTGCTTTTCGCGCTGCTGCTGGCCATGGCGCTTGTCACCTACACCCAGGCGTGGACTATAAACCCCATAACACAGGAGGCAAGGGTGAGCATCGCAGGATACAAGGTCGCCGTCGTGAGGCACGCCTAAGGCAAGCTGCTGCTCCTGGTGATGGACGGAGACGAGGAGTCCCAGACCTACGAGCCCTAGAATAGGCGAGTCTCAGAGCTGTTCAAGGGGGAGCGGCACTGGGTGAGGACCCTCCGCGAGATGAGGGGCTAGGCTAGGTACCTCTTGCTCAGCTTGGCCACGACCGTGTATAGTGGATCCACTATCTGGGCAATCCTGGCCTTGGCGGCCTGGCTCAGGAACATGTAGGCGTCGTCCCTAGCCCAGCCGTAGTCTGACACCATCCACTGGACCAGCTCCCGGTAGGCGAGCCTAGCTGCGTCCTCCAGGGGCCTGGCGCTGCACACCGTCATGATCTCGTCGGGGCTCTCCACCCTGGGCCAGCCAATCTTCCCGTGCCCCAGGCTGAACCTGAGCCTCACGACGGCCCCCACCTCCACAGCGGTCCCGCACACCTCGCCGTCTCCCTGGACCGCATGGACGTCCCCCAGCCCGAAAAGCGCCCCCCTCTGGTAGACGGGAAGCATGAGCCTATTCCCTGGGCGTATATCGGGGCAGTCCATGTTTCCGCCGTGAGAGCCTGGCGCCAGGGTCTGGACGGCCTCGTAGGCTGGAGACACACCGATGGTGCCCACGAAGGGGTCCGTTGGAATCTCGATGATCTTGCCATGGTCGGCCTCGTAGCGGACCACGCTGCCCTCAATGGTGCAGACCTTGGTCCTGGGCTGCATGAGGTTGAGCCACCCCTCAAGGGCGCCGAAGCCGGGTATGATGCTGGCGGCGCCCCACGCGGGTAGATCGATACCCATCAGCTCCACGACGAGGATGTCGCCCGGCTCGGCCCCCTCCACGTATATTGGGCCGGTCACCGGGTTCAGGGCGCCAACCAGTCCCCTCTCGGCCGCCTCCTGGAAGCTCTGCTCGGGGCTGACCACGCCACCGTAGGCGTCCCAGGTCTCCACCTCGACGACCTCCCCCGGTCTGACCCGGGCGACGGGCGCTGTGTAGGGGTTCAGGGTGGAGTCGTCCCACGCGGCGAGCCGGCCCCTCTCCTTTCTCCTGATCCTTCTCACCAAGCAACCACGACTGAACCATTGTCCGCGGGCGGATTAAACGATTGCCAGGCCCTGCACTGAAAAACGGAAAGAATAAAAATAGGGGGTGTGGTTGTCTAATAGCAGTCCCATAGGACAGACATTCAATAGAGGTGAAAAGTGTGGAATACATGTATGCCGCTATGCTCCTTCACAGCGCAGGCAAGGCGATCTCAGAGGAAGCGATTACAGGCACGCTCACAGCTGCGGGAATCAAGGCCGACACCACCAGGGTCAAGGCCCTCGTCGCCGCCCTCGCAGACATCAACATCGATGAGGCCCTCAAGGCGCCCGTCTTCACGGCCGGCGCCGCCCCCGCCGCAGCTGCGCCTGCAGCCGCTGAGGAGGAGGCCGCTCCCGAGGAGGAGCCTAAAGAGGAGAAGAAGGAAGAGGAAGACCTGCAGGGTCTCGGCGCCCTCTTCGGCTAGCCTCCCCCAAGTTTCTTTTAGGTATACCCACCCTATCCTAATTTTAGGGGCCTGACCACATGCTGATACCGACAAACGGCTCAAATCTCGCTCATGTGTATAAGATGTCCTTAAATGATTCACAGATGCAGCTAAGGTGGTCTAGTTGATTAGTTCTGACAAGCTGAAAAGGTTGTTCTTGAAGTTTTTCCAGAAGAAAAGACATAAAGTAATCGCTAATGCGCCTCTAATACCGGAGAACGATCCAACCGCGCTATTCACTTCGGCTGGGATGCATCCTCTTGTACCATATTTGTTGGGTCAACCTCATCCAAGTGGGAAAAAACTTGTGAACGTACAGAAGTGCCTCAGAACTAGCGACATCGATGAGGTGGGTGATAGTTTTCACCTGAGCTTTTTTGAGATGTTGGGAAACTGGTCTCTTGGAGACTACTTCAAGGAGAAATCAATACCGTGGAGCTATGAGTTCCTCACAAGCAAAGAGTGGCTCAACATCGATAAAGATAGGCTCTCCATCACGGTCTTCGCCGGGGACGATAAAATACCCAGGGACACTGAAAGCGCAAGAATATGGGAAGGACTTGGAGTCCCAAAGGATAGGATATTCTATCTGCCTAGAGAGGATAACTGGTGGGGGCCTATAGGCAGCACCGGGCCATGTGGACCTGACACGGAGATATTCTATGACACGGGCAAAGAGCCGTGCGGGAGCGAATGTAAGCCTGGCTGCTCCTGCGGAAAATTCAATGAGATATGGAATAACGTCTTCATGGAGTACAATAAGACCCCGGACGGAGATTATGATCTACTTGAGCAGAAGAACGTTGACACGGGGATGGGAGTCGAGCGGACGGTCGCTGTCCTACAGGGAAAGGATAACGTGTACGAGACCGAGATATTCGCCCCATTAATCGAAAAAATCAAGGAACTAGCGGGTATTGAAGTAGTCTCTGAAATAATCTCTGAAAATAAAACTATTCAAATTAGAAGTGTTAGAGTGATATGTGATCACTCTCGTGCAGCCACTTTCCTTCTAGCTGAAGGAATAGTCCCCTTGAACGTGGAGCAGGGATACGTTCTGAGGAGACTCATCAGAGGAGCCATCAGGCACGGGAAACTGTTGGGCATAGAGGAAGAGTTCCTAGGAGAGTTATCTCGGATCGTGATAGAAACATACTCCAGGGACTACTCTCATTTGAAGCCGAGTGAGGACTTCATTGTAGCCGAGCTGAGAAAGGAGTACAGGAAGTTCGACAACACGCTGGCAAGGGGCCTGAACAGGTTCAACAGAATAGCCAGCGAGAACAAGAAAATCGACGGCAAGGATGCGTTCCTGCTCTACCAGAGCTTCGGCTTCCCGATAGAGATAACGAGGGAACTGGGGCGGGAGAACGGCATCTTCGTCGACGTGGATGGGTTCCACGAGGAGTTCGAGAAGCATCAACATGTGTCCAGGGCCAGCGCCGACAAGAGGTTCGGCAGCGGCCTGGCCGACACGGCTGAGGAGACTGTGAAGCTGCACACCGCGACGCACCTACTCAACGAGGCGCTGAGACGGGTCCTGGGGAAAGAAATCGCCCAGAAGGGGTCAAACATTACGCAGGAGCGCCTAAGGTTCGACTTCAACTTCGACAGAAAGCTGAGCGACGAGGAGATTAAGGCCGTGGAAGAGATGGTTAACAGGCAGATAAAGAAGGCTCTTCCGGTTAAGAGAGTAGAGACCACACTGGACGAGGCGATAAAGATGGGGAGCCAAGCAGTGTTCGAGCAAAAATACGGAGAAGAGGTCTCTGTATACTCTATAGGTGACTTCTCAACGGAGCTGTGTAGTGGCCCGCATGTGAAGAATACGCATGAGCTTGGACGATTCAGGATAGTGAAGGAAGAAGGTATCTCCGCAGGCGTGCGGAGGATACGAGCGGTCCTAGAATAATTGGGTTCCCACTCTACAGGACCTTATCTCAATCTCATACTAACTTAGTCAGGAGATGCGTAACCGTTTTTACTCATAACCTTTATTCTACAAGCATCCAAGAGTCACATTGGTTAGAGGATAGAGCGCATATGGTTGACTGGAAGCAGATCGAGGAGAAGTGGCAGAAACGCTGGGCCGAGGCAAAGGTCTACGAGACCGACCCCGACCCACAGAAGCCTAAGTACTACCTGACGGTGGCGTACCCCTACCCCAACAGCCCGCAGCACATCGGGCACGGCCGCACGTACACCCTGACCGACGTGCACGCCAGGTACATGAGGATGCACGGCTACAACGTGCTCTTCCCCATGGCGTGGCACTACACGGGGACCCCCCTGTTCGCCATGGTGGAGAGGCTCAAGGAGAAGGACCCGGCCCTCCTCGAAACGTTCCTCAACCTCTACAACATCCCACGGAGGAAGCTCAAGAGCCTGGAGAACCCCGTCGCCATGGCCGGCTACTTCGCGGAGGAGATCAAGCATGGCATGCAGCGGATAGGGTACAGTGTGGACTGGCGTCGCGAGTTCACGACGGTGGACGAGTACTACCACAAGTTCATAGAGTGGCAGTTCGCTAAGCTCCGCGAGAAGGGGTACATCACCCAGGGCAGCCACCCCGTGGGCTGGTGCCCGGGATGCGGCAACCCGGTGGGCCAGCACGACACCGTGGGCGACAAGGAGCCCGAGATCGAGGAGTTCACAGTCATAAAGTTCACCAAGGATGAGCTAGTCTTCCCGGCCGGCACCCTGCGCCCCGAGACCGTGTACGGCGTCACCAACATGTGGCTCAACCCGGACGCCGTCTACGTTGAGGCCACGGTGGACGGCGAAACGTGGGTGGTGAGCGCCGAGGCAGCCGAGAAGCTGAAGCTGCTGGGCCACAAGATCGAGGTGATGGACGAGTTCCAGGGGAGCCGCTTCATAGGCGCCACCCTGACGAACCCGGCCACGGGGACCGAGATGCCTATACTGCCGGCCGGCTTCGTGGACCCCAAGGCCGTCACGGGCGTCGTCATGTCGGTGCCCGCCCACGCCCCCTTCGACCTGGTCGCCCTGGAGCAGCTGAAGCGGGACGTCAAGAAGAACCCCTCAGCCTACAAGTTCAAGCCCGCGATGGTGAGGGGCCTGGAGCCCATCAGCGTCATAGAGGCCCAGGGCTACGGGGAGAGCCCAGCAGTGGACGTCGTCGCCAGGATGGGCATCATGGACCAGGGAGACGAGCGGCTGGGGAAGGCCACCAAGGAGGTGTACAGCGCCGAGTTCCACGGCGGCAGGATGCGCGGCAACGCGGGCCAGTACGCGTCCCTCCCAGTCCAGCAGGCCAAGGAGGCGGTGAAGCAGGACATGGTGGCCAAGGGCACGGCCACCACCATGTACGAGCTGCTGGAGCCCGTCAGGTGCCGGTGCGGAGCCGACGTGGTCGTCATGATATTCGAGAACCAGTGGTTCATCAACTACGGGGACCACGCCTGGAAGCGGCTGGCCCACGAGAACATCGACGCCATGGACATCGTGCCGCGGGAGCTGAGGCAGGAGTACCACAACGTCATAGACTGGCTCCGTGAGAAGGCGTGCGCCCGGAAGGCGGGCCTAGGCACCAAGCTGCCCTGGGCAGAGGACTGGATAATAGAGGCTCTGAGCGACAGCGTCATCTACATGGCCTACTACACCGTCATCAAGGGAATCAACCAGGTGAAGCCGGAGCCCGAGAGCCTCACGGAGGACTTCTGGGACTATGTGTTCCTGGGCAAGGGCGAGCCCGTGAAGGTGTCTGTGAAGACGGGGTTCCCGGAGGAGAAGCTAGAGGAGCTCCGCCGCGAGTTCACCTACTTCTACCCCATGGACGCCAGGCATAGCGGCCGCGACCTCATAAGCAACCACCTCACATACATGGTGTTCGTCCACGACGGCGTATGGCCCAGGGAGATGTGGCCCCGCGGCATCTATGTGAACGGCTCCGTGCTAATGGAGGGCGCCAAGATGAGCAAGAGCCTAAACAACATAATACCGCTGATAAACGCCGTGGAGATGTTCGGCGCCGACCCGCTGAGGCTCAGCCTCATGATCACGGCGGAGCCGC
>Ga0154711_181_pt1 | contig 21561 bp, 26 predicted proteins | sample Rifle2008BG13ft_FD_105571 | JGI IMG/M metagenome (GOLD analysis project Ga0154711, IMG submission 105571) | Candidatus Bathyarchaeota archaeon RBG_13_60_20 | reverse complement strand
CGAAGCTTATGCCTGTCCCAGGCGCTATCTCCGTTCCGCAGAAGCTGCAGTTATGTGTCTGGGGCACCGCGTCTCACCTACCTGATCTTCCTCGCCTCGCGCTCCGTCTCGCGTAGGAGCAGTATGTCGTCGATCCTCACCGGGCCCTTGACGTTCCGGGTGATTATGCGCCCCTTGTCCCTGCCTTCCTCAATCCTGACCCTTACCTGCATCACCTCGCCAGTCAGCCCGGTCCTCCCGAGGATCTGGATGACGGTGGCCGGTGTAAGAATGTCAGAATCCTGGCTCATCCTACTTCACTAGTTCCTGGTACTTCTTGACGATCTCAGCGACCAGGCCCTCCGCATCGCCCGTCTCCTCGATGGCGGCCGCGGCAGAGCTCACGGCGATGCCCAGGACCTCACCGATCTTGTTCTTATCCGGGACGTACACGTAGGGCGCCTTCCTCTCCTCGCAGAGGAGCGGTAGGTGGGCCACGATCTCCGGGGGCTGGACGTTCTCGGCTATGAGCACGAGCTTGGCCTTGCCCCTCTCGATGCTCTTGGTGGCCTCGTTGGTCCCTTTCCTGATCTTGCCTGTCTCAGCCGCGATCTTTAGCGCCTCGTAGGCCGCGTCGGCGACCTCCTTGGGTGTGTTGAACCTGACGTAGAAGGGCTTCGAAGGATCTACGTTTCTTGACATATCATTTCCCTCATGGTACATACCCTTACGACCACGTTCTTTATTAAACGTTCCGACGCGAGGGGAGGCTACTTGTGGGCGTAGTAGGCGACGAAGGGGCTAGCCCTGTCCACGCGGCAGAACCCGAGTCTCTCGAACTGGATCATGGTGCCCGGGTCCAGGGCGAGGCATGCCCTCTCGACGAGGCCCCGCGCCTCCTGAGCGTCGGGCATGACCACGGTGCCTCCTGGGGATACGCCCCAGGGCAGCCAGTGTATGAAGGGGGCCTGGGCCTCCCGGGCCGCCTGGTGTTCGCGGCCGTGGTATGATGCCTGGACGGGGGCGCCGCTCTCGGAGCCGACCACCACGTTCATAGCACCCATGAGCCGAACCATGCCGCCGGCCCTGAGCTTGTCCAAGTCGTCGCGTGACACCGCGAAGCTGTACTCCCCGTCCACCGGCTCTATAGCGTGGTCCCGTGTGCCCCGCTCAGGGTGGTCCGGGTGCAGGGGCAAGCGGGCCGTGTGGGGCCCCGGGATACCTGTGACCCTAACCTCGACGGGGTCCACGACGAAGAAGTACCTGTTCGAGCTGGGCTCTATGAGCCTCCTGTTCTCGGCCGCGATATTGTCCCAGCTGATTGTTACGTTCACAGGCTTGGGGCCCACGTGAAGCATGGTGGCGCGTATAGCCTCAGGCTGGAGGCCCCTCCTCCTGAGGGCCCTGAGGGTGCCCAGCCTGGGGTCGTCCCACCCCAAGTAGGTGCCGTCCTCGATGCCGCGCCTCATCTTGCTCTTGCTGAGGATGCCCACCTCGAGGCCCAGGCGGCCCACGTTGATGACCTCGGGGCTCCTCCACCCGAGGTGGCGGTGGAGCCACCGCTGCCTGGTTGTGTTTACGTCGTGCTCCTTGCCGCGTATTACGTGGCTGACGCCCATGAGGTGGTCGTCGAGGGCGCAGCTGAAGTTGTAGAGGGGCCAGACGCGATACCGTGTGCCCTGTAGCGGGTGGGGGTACTCGCTGATGCGCAGGGCGGGCCAGTCCCTGACGGCCGGGTTAGGGTGGCTCAGGTCCGTCTTGACTCTCACCACGGCGTCGCCCTTGGCGTAGCCACCGTCCAGCATCATCCTCCAGCGCCTGAGCTGCTCGCTGGGCGGCAGCTCCCTGCAGGGGCACGGCTTGGACGCCGTGTAGAGCGCCTTGAAGGCCTCGGACTCGCAGGTGCACACGTAGGCTTTGCCGTCGGCCAGGAGCCTCTCCGCGTACTCGTAGTAGATGGGGAGGCGGTCGCTCTGCACGTACCGCTCGTCGATCCTGACGCCCAGCCACTCCAGATCCTCGACGATGGCGCTGTACATCTCGGGGATGGGGGGCTTCACCTCGGCGCTTGTGTCCTCGTACCTGAGAATGAAGTGGCCGCCGTACATCTTCGCGTACTCGTCGCAGAATATGATGGGCTCCGCGGAGCCTAGGTGGAGTGCCCCGTCAGGGTTGGGGGCGAACCTGGTCTTCACCATGGGCCACTGGTCCAAGTTGGCGAGGGGCGGCAGCCGCTTCTTCTCCTCCTCGACCCTCTTCCTGTCCAGGAGCTCGGGGTGGTTCTCCTCGATGAAGCGTTGCTGCCTATCCGGGGTCCACGAGTTCACCTCTGCTATGGCCCACTGTATCAGGGGCATGACCTCCTTGACCCTCTGCTTGAGCTCGGGGTACTCGGCCATCATCTTCCCGATGACTGAGCCGGGCTGGGCCTTTCCCTCGAACATGGAGGCGTTGTGAGCCGCATACTTGGTGGCGGCCGCCCTGATCTCATCGTCACTCGTGGACACGTCTCGTCCCGTGAAATGAGGAGGGGGAGGTCATTTATCCGTTTCCCTAGTACTCACGCTTGACGAAGTAGTCTACAAGAGCCCGCAGGTCCCTCTTGGCGTCGCTGTCGGGTAGCCTTTCCAGCATGACGTAGGCGCTGTCCATGTACCTCTTGGCAGTGTCCTTGGCGTGCTGTATCGAGCCTGAGGCGCGTAGAGCCTCCACAGCCTTAACTATAGTGTCGTCGTCTGCGTCTTCGACGCCCAGAGCCCTCAGTAGGGCTTCCCTGTGCTGCTTCTCGGAGTGCTTTAAGGCGTATATGACTACTAGGGTCTTCTTCCCCTCCCTGATATCGCTGCCTACGGGCTTGCCCAGGGCATCCTCGTCGGCGGTGAGCCCCAAGACATCATCCACTATCTGGAAAGCGATGCCTGCGTCCCAAGCGAACCTGCCCAGGGCCTCCACGTGCTCGACGCTGCCTCCGCCCACGATAGCTCCCACCTGGGCGCAGGCCCTGAAGAGGGCGCCTGTCTTAGCCCCCACCATAAATACGTAGTCGTCCTCCGAGACCTCATTGGCGTCCGAGAACTCCATGTCGAGGGCTTGTCCCTGGCACAGGGTGAGGGTGGCCTGCGTGGTGCTGTCGAAGCTCCTGACGACATCGGCGGGGCTGACGCCCCTTGGCGCGTGCCTGGCCATGATGTCGTAGACCTTGGCGAAGAGGAGGTCACCTGCCAGTATGGCCATGGGTACCCCGAACATCACATGGACGGTGGGGCGGCCCCTCCTGAGGTCGTCGTGGTCCATGACGTCATCGTGGACCAAGGTGAAGTTGTGGAGCAGCTCCAGGGCGGCCGCGTAGGGGACCGCGTCGACCGGATCCCCACCCACGGCCTCGCACGCCTTCACCGTCATGTAGGGCCTCAACCTCTTGCCCCCGGCCTCGATGAGGTGGCGGGACGCCTCGTAGAGCGCGGCGGGCCGGTCGCCCCTCAGCTCGCCAAGCATGAACGCGTCCACCTTGGCGGCGTTCTCGGCGAGCTCTTCCCTGATGTCGTGACCAGACTTCAAACCGATCCCCGTTCCACTCAATGACCGGGGGCGCACTGATAAAAGTTTGTTTACCTTGCGGCGTACTCCTCGACGCTGAACCCTCTGAGACTGAGCCATTCAGCGGTCCGCCCCATGATGAGGGCGGGCGCCCTCCGGAGCTCGGCTACGCTCTTGGCGCCCACCAGGAACATGACCACCCTGAGCTCCTGCACCAGGTTGTCCACGTGCTCGCCCAGGGCCTCTGGGCCCTCCACGGCCTTCTCGAGGAACGGCTTGGCCATGCCTGCAGCGCTGGCGCCGAGGGCGATGGATTTGGCCACATCCGCGCCGGTTCTCAGGCCGCCCGACGCTATTATGGTTAGACCCGTTTTTCGGCTGGTCTCGACGACGCTCACTGCCGTTGGTATGCCCCAGTTCCACAAGGCCTGGCCGAGGTACTCCTGCCGCCTCTCGCCGACCTCTCGAGCTATTTGGTGCTCCACGGCGGACCAGCTGGTCCCGCCGAGGCCGCTCACCTCAAGCCCCCTGGCCCCGGCGGCCTCCATGCGCCTGGCGTCCTCGTGTGAGACTCCGCAGCCTGTCTCCTTCATGACCACGGGTACGCTGAGTGCCGAGGCTACCTCCTTGACCTTGCCCAGGATGCCCCTGTAGTTGGTGTCGCCGCCCACCTGCACGGCCTCCTGGAGCGGGTTCATGTGGATGGCCAGGGCGTCGGCGTCCACCATGTCGACGCACGCCTGGGCCTCATGGGGTCCCCAGCCCAGGCTGAGCTGGGGGCACCCCATGTTCCCCATGACGAAGGTCGTGGGGGCCCTCTCCCTGACGACGGTGAACGTGTGGGTCGTCTCTGGCTGGGCCACGGCGATGCGCTGGCTCCCGACCCCTATGCCAATGCCCTTCTCCTCGGCTACGGAGGCCAGGACCTCGTTGATGCGCTTTGCCTCGGCGGTGCCCCCGGTGATGGCGCTGATAATGAGCGGCGCGCTAAGCCTCTTCCCGAAGAGGGTGGCCTCCGTGGACACGTCGTCCAAGTCGATCTCGGGGAGGGCCCTGTGGATGAGCCTCACGTCCTGGAGCCCGGTCCCTGTGTCCGCCTCGACGTCCTCCTCCAGACTGACCCTTATGTGCCTCAGCTTACGGGCCTCTATGCCGCTCATGGTATCACAATATCAGGACTGTGCCCATTACCTTTTCCCCGCGGAGCGCGGCCCCCACCCTCCCGGGCTCCCCCGCGTTGACGATGACCACCTCGACACCGGCCTCCACGGCCCCGGTGGCCTCCCTAACCTTACCCAGCATGCCACCTGTCACGTCCGTGTTGAGGGCCTCGCCGATCCTGACCATGCCGTCCAGCTCCCGCAGCGAGAGCCTGGGTATGAGGCGAGCGTCCCTGGCCAGCTTAGGATCCGCGGTGTACACGCCGTCCACGTCGCAGCCCATGACTATCCGCTCGGCGCGGAGCGTGTGGGCCAGCATGGCCACCAGCTGGTCGCCTGATAGTATAGCGAAGCCCTGCTGGGTGTCCAGCACCGCATCGCCGTAGAGCACGGGGACCATGCCGTGGCCCAGGAGGGCCCTCACGATGGATGCGTCCAGCTCTGTGACCCTCCTGGCCGTGGTCGTAACGAAGGTTGAGGTGGACAGGCTGAAGGCTGGGACTCCCGCGTCCAGCAGGGCGTCCACGATGATCCTGTTGAGCTCCACCATGGCCTGGTGGGTTCTGGAGAAGCCGGCGAGCTGATCCCGCCTCTTGAGGCCGCCGCTTATGCTGTGCTCCTTGGCTACGGGGTGCCCGTAGCTGCCGCCGCCGTGGACAACGACGAGGGGCTGGGGCCCAGAGGACTCTATCTCATCGGCGAGCCTCATGATGTTGCCTGTGGCCGGGGTGAAAGGCCTGTCCTTGTCGGTTACGACACTGCCGCCCAACTTAAGAATTCGCATCGTCGTCCTCGACCCACCTGCACTCTACGCCCCTGTCTGTGAGGGTGACTCTGTAGGACTCGCTCTTGCGGCGCCTGATGGCCTTCTCCACGTTGGACAGGTCCCTCTCCTCGGCCACGGCTATCATGCAGCCGCCGCCACCGGCTCCCGTGAGCTTGGCGCCGAGGGCGCCGTTCCTCCTGGCCGTGTGGATCAGGCTCTCCAGTTTCATGGTGGAGACGCCTATGGCGGAGAGGAGTCCCTGGTTGATGTTCATTAGGTCGCCCAGCTTAGCAAGGTCCCTGGCCAGCAGGGCGTCGAGGCCCCTGGCGGACAGCTCGGCCATCGCCCCCAGCACGGAGTCCACCACATCGGGGTTCCTCTCCTTGAGGGCGGCCACATTCTCCACCATCATCCTGGTGGACCTCTTCCTCATAGTGTCGCCGATGATGAACGGCATCGAGCCCTCGACCTTGTAGTGCTTGAACCCAAGGCCCCTCTCGTAGCTGATGACGCCCCCGAAGGCGCTGACGGTGTTGTCCACGCCGCTGGGCTTACCGTGGATGATGGTCTCGCCCTCCAATGCAAGCCTCGATATCTCCTCCTTTGACAGGTTCGCGTCGAAGAGCTGCTGCACGGCGCCCACCGTGGCTACGCAGACCGCGGCCGAGCTGCCCAGGCCCACCGCCATGGGGATCATGGACCTGACCTTCATGTTGACGCCGGAATCGACGCCCAGGTGCTCCATGGTCTTCCTCGCCGCCATGTTTAGCGCCGAGAGGTTGCGTCCCCGCCACGCCTTCCCGCGCGCGGGGTAGTAGACGTCGTCCTCGAAGTAGCCGCTGAACCCCAGGTTGTCGGCGTCTACGAATATCTTGCGGTCGTTCCTCTTCTGGGCCGTCACCCGTGCGCGCCTGTCGATGGCCAGGACCACGGCCGGGCCCCTGTATACGACGCTGTGCTCGCCGAAGAGGATCATCTTGCCCGGTGCCGTAGCCTCTGCCCGCATGTCCGTCACTTGGTTACCTTCAGGGCGGCGTAGCCGACGACCCCGTCGTGGTCGCCCATGATGTCGCCGCTCGTGTAGTATGTTAGCAGCTCCGCCTTTTTAGCTCCGTCGAGCCTGGAGGTCACCAGGGCGGCCGATACGGGGCCGTAACCGCAGGTTGTGAGCCTGTTCTCGTGGACGACCCTCTGCAGGCGCTCCTCGTCCATGGCCAGTATGGCGTCTATGATCATTTTGTCCTTCTTGTTGGCCGACGCCTGGGGTTCCTGATGGGTCAAGTCCGTGGACGCCACCACCAGGATGTCCCTGCCCTCCGTGGCCCTGTGTATGGCCTCCCCCACCTCGCGGCTCGTCTCTAGGTCCTGGTAGCCCATGCAGATGGGCACCAGCTTGAACTCGCCGTAGATGTACTGCAGGAAGGGCACCTGGACCTCGACGCTGTGCTCCCTGAGGAACGCGGTCTCGTCGTAGTCGATCACGCCTGCGGTGTCGATTATGGCCCTCGCCAGCTCAGAGTCCAGCTTGACTCTGCCGAGGGGCGTCTCCCATATGCCCTCCCCCATTATGGATACGGGGGTCCCCCACCCGGTGTGGTTGGGGCCCAGCACGACGACGCTGTCGGGCTTCTCCTGCTCGGCCAGTGCCAGGTAGCTGTGGGCGGCTGCTGGGCCCGAATACATGTAGCCCGCGTGGGGGCAGACCACGGATAAGATGTCCCGTGGGCGCCTTTCGCCACGGGGGAGCCTCCCCGGGCCCTTCTCGTGGGTGAAACAGGACTCTATCTGGTCCCTGAGGCGTTTAGGCTGGGCAGGGTAGAAGGCCCCTGCGACCGCCGGGCGCCTGACGCTCAAGGATTGTCACCTACAGTGTGGTCTCGAAGTCCTCGATGGTGGCCCCGAACTCGCCGGTCGCTGGGAGCGTGCCCTTCTCCCTGAGGATCTCCCGAGCCAGCAGCCAGTAGGCTATAGCCAGGCTCCTTCTGCCCTTGTTGTTGACAGGTATCACCAGGTCTGTGTCCTTGAGGCTGTTGTCGGTGCTGCACAGGGCTATCACTGGTGCACCTATCTGTGCAGCCTCCTCAACGATCTGCTGGTCGGCGAGGCTGTCCGTCACGATGACAACTGTGGGCTCGAAGAAGTCGGCGTAAACGGGGTTAGTGAACGTACCGCTGGTGAACCTGCCCGTGTAGGACTTGCACCCCAGAACTTGGCAGAACTTTTCCACAGGGCTTCGACCGTAGCGCTTGCTGCTGGCCACGCAGACCTTGGTGAGGTCCACCCTGGACAGGAATTTGGCCGCAACCTTGATGCGCTCGTTCATCTGCTCCATGTCGAGGACGAAGAGGCCGTCGGGCCGCACCTTGTATATGAAGGGCTCCATATCCTTGGTCTTGATACGGGTCCCTATGTGTACGCCCGCGCTGAGCAGTATTTCCTGGGGTAGGAGTAGGTTCTCGTTAACTTCGACTTCCATTATTTTCTACCTCCCTTGAGGTCGGGGCTCTCCCTCTGCTCGTGGAACTTGAGTAGCTCGTCCACTAGCTCGACGTGGGAGAGGAGCATCCTGCGGCAGCAGTACCTGGTGACGCCTAGGCTGTTGAGTACCTCCGCCGGGTTCTCGCCTGCCTCGACTCGGCTGTTGAAGTCCTCCCACTTGTCGCCTATGACCTTCCCGCATGAGAAGCACCGAACTGGGACTATCATTCATTACTCGCCTTGATTTTTGCACAGTTTAAGCTACTGCTAAGCTGCGCGTTCTACCACCTTGACAACATGGAGCCTATTTAAAAATACTTCTCATCCCGCCCACCGCCCTACCCCCACGCGGGCGGCCCCGTCCGGTTTGACGCGGAGGGTGGAGTTGTAGCACGGTTCCGGGCCGAACAGGCCGTCGGCGTACGCCATAGCGTCGCCCAGGGTCATGCGTCGGACCGTCAACGCCTCCAGGAGGCTTAGGTACACCCGGTCTGTGTAGGGCAATGAGATTGGTTCGTCCCAGTCCACGTAGATGGCGGCCCCGCGCTCGTCGAAGTCGGTGGCCAGGTCCTCGTACCCGAGCCCGTCCAGCCTATGAGCAGGACGATGGTGAGATGATGCTGCCCGCCATGAAGCTTCTCACGAAGCTTGAGCCCACCGCTAACACGTGCCACCATGATGTCGCTGTGCCCCAGCCTCATGAGGGCCTCCGATGCGACCTCCGCGCCCTTGAGCTGTCCACCGCGTAGCCGCGGGCCGCGAGAAGGCCCGGTATCTCCACGTGGAACCCGGGGTCATCGGCGTAATGGGGATCAAATATAACTGCGCTCAGCTGGCCTCCTTCTCGTTGCCTCACGCTGACATCGACGTAGGAGAGGGCCTCCAGCGCGGCCACCATGAGAAGTGACGCCCTAATAACACCCTAAAGCCGGATACTCCCAGGCATCAGAAGAACCTAAGCCGATCCGCTGTTAGATTTGGTGTCCACGCGAGTCCTCAACTACGTCGCGACATAGGTGCGAGTGGAGAGACCCGTAGAAAGTGTGTGACCAGCTAGGACATAACACGTCTGAGATGAAAACATGATTTCTTATACTTACTCACTTTAGTCCAAATGCGGCCCGAACAACGTCGCATTTCATATCGTAGAGTCGTCAACACTCGAATAACACTACTTTACAAGCCACCTATGGCTACTACCAAGAGCTCAGTTTTTTCGGCCGCATGATCTGGGAGTGAATTTGGCGTAATGTTGAAAAACCCGTAATAAGGGACCACTCCATTGGTCTCACGTGGGTTGGTGTTTCATGTTCGAGGACGGTGAGAAGCGGGAGGCTGTCGTCGGTGCCGAGAGGAGGCGGGGGCACACGCTTCTGGCGCTCAGTCTGATTGTCAACGTGTTGTTGGGCTCGGTGTGTGGGTACCTTTACATTCAGGATGCCCAGTTGGGCGGCGAGTTGGCGGAGCAGGCCTCCGCCGTAAACGAGTTGACGCTGAAGACCGTGGCTCTGGAGCAGCAGCTGAACATGACGGCCAGCCAGCTGGTCTACTATAAGGAGCTGGCCAGCTACCTCGCGGGGTCTGCGGCCTCGTCGGGGAACTCGACTGGTCTCATCGGGCGCGCCAGAGTGCCGATACTGGCGGTCCAGGCGACCCAGAGCTTCCTCCAGGCCGGCTACGAGGGGCACGTACTACAAGCCGATGTGGAGCTTGTTGAGGGGCATGGGAGGGTCCTAGTCAACACGGAGGTCATCAACGGACAGGACATCCAGGCCAGTGCCAGAACCGCAGCCACGGTGGTGGAGAGCCTGATGGGCGTCTCCCTTAGTGGGACCGACGTCATCCTCACGGTCAGGGCCGAGGGGAGCGTGGAGGTGGTGGATGGCTCCAGCGCCGGCGGGGCTATAACGGTGGCCATCATGGCCGCGGTCACGGGGCACGGGATAGTGGATGGGGTCTACATGACTGGGACCATCAACAGTGACGGCTCCATAGGCGAGGTGGGGGGCGTCCCCTACAAGGCGCTGGCCGCCGCCGAGGACGGTGCCGAGACGATCCTGGTGCCCATTGGGCTGGGGACCGTGGTTCTGTACAGGCCCACGACGGTCACCGGGGGTCGGATAACTATGACGACTTACGAGAAGGTGACGATGGGGCTGGAGGAGTACCTTCTGGAGAGCGGGTACTCGGTCAGGGTGGTCGAGGTGGGGTCGGCTTTGGAGGCGTACAGGGTGTTTACGGGGCAGAGCCCGTAGAAGGCGCCAAGTTACCAAGTGTTTATGTCTAAGCAGCCGTTCTCATCTCTGAACTACATGAGTAGCTATGAGTACGGTGGAAGAAGATACGACATCCCGGATATGCCGGACAACATGAGGAGGATGACCGGGCCCCTGTTCGCCCTCATCATAGTGGCCCTGGTGGGGGTGGTGGTTTTATCACAGGTGACTGTGCAGGTCCCATCGGGCCACAGGGGGGTGCTGCTGACCTTCGGCAGAGTGGAGGACGCCATACTGCCCGAGGGCCTCAGCTTCAAGATGCCGTTCACCCAGAGCGTCGTCTTCATGAACGTCCAGATACAGAAGGCGGAGTCCGTGGAGGCTACGGTCACAAAGGACCTTCAGGAGGTCTCGACCACGGTGGTGGTGAACTTCAGGCTTGACCCCGCGTCGGTGAACGAGATATACAAGAACCTGAGGGAGGACTACGTCTCCAGGGTCATAGAGCCCAACATCGAGGAGAGCCTCAAGGCCACGACGGCCTTCTTCAGGGCCGAGGAGCTGATCACGAAGCGGGCCGAGGTGAAGGCCACCTTCGACGACACCCTCGACGACAGACTGTCCATATTCAACATCGACGTGGTGACCGTGAGCCTCACCGACTTCCAGTTCAGCAAGACCTTCAGCGACGCCATCGAGGCGAAAGTGGTCGCAGAGCAGGACGCCCTCCAGGCCAAGAACAAGCTGGAGCAGATCAGGTACGAGGCCCAGCAACTCATCATACAGGCTGAGGCCCAGAAGAACGCGACCATCGCCAGGGCTCAGGGAGACGCTCAGGCCAACCTCATTGAGGCTAATGCCACGGCTGAGGCCATCAGGCGCATTACCGAGCAGATGACCGACGAGTACGCCCTGTTCCTGTGGCTGAACCAGTGGGACGGCAAGCTCCCGGTGGTCTACACAAGTGACGGCCAGAGCCTCATCATCGATATAAGCCAGCTGACGAAGAGGGACGACCAGGGGATCCCATAGGGGCTCAGGCTCCCCTAGCCCCGTTTACACCTTCTCCTTTTTTCTTCCACCCCTGAAACCTACGGGTTAGCCGGCCATGCCGTTATAGGGATGGGCGCACACTCCATAGTAGGTTGAACATTTGCGCATCGACGTCATCATGCTGATATCCGGCCTCCGCGAGGAGGACACCAAGAAGAGGCTCAGGGCCCTCCAGTCCTACGCTTCGCCGGGCACCGAGGTCAGATTGGTGCATACCCGGAACGCGCCGCCCTCCGTGGAGTCCCTGGCCGAGATGGAGCTGGCCGCCCCCGGCATCCTGGAGAGGGCGGTGAGGAGCGAGGAGGAGGGGGCGGACGCCGTGGTCATCTGGGGTGGCCACGACCCCTCCATGCAAGCGTCCAGGGGCCTGGTTGACATCCCTGTAGTGGCCCCGGGCTCCGCGTCCATGCACGTGGCGTCTATACTGGCCGAGAGCTTCAGCCTCTTGGTGCAGCTGCCGGAGGTGACGGGCCTGGCCTGGAGGCAGGTCAGGGACATTGGCCTGGAGCCCAAGTGTGTCGGCGTCTACCCCGTGGACATACCGGTGCTGGAGCTGGGGCGGCCGGAGAGCTACCCCGCCGTCAAGGAGACCGCGCTGGAGTCCATCGAGGACGGGGCCGACGCCATCTGCTTCGGCTGCATGGCGCTGAACGACCACGTGGACAGGCTGGCCGAGGAGCTGAAGGCCGAGTACCCCGGCGTGGTTGTAGTCCACCCTGGGAGGACCGCGATAAGGGTGGCGGAGGCGCTGGTGGGGCTGGGGCTGACCCATAGCAGGCTCAGCTACCCCAAACCGCCTAAGCCCGTCAGGTTCCCGTGACGGGCAAGCGTCCAACGTCTTCATAACTGATGCTCACGCGCAAGCACCGTTCAGTAGCACGTTCTTTATCGTCTCGCGGTGACGGTCACATGCATGTCTCGGCAGATCGTCCTGGCTGTCGTCGGCCTAGCCCTGGTAATGGGCGCGGCCACCTACATGTACCTCAGAACATCGCATGAGCCGCAGCCGGCCCAGCTCGAGGAGTACTGGCCTACCGACGCGTGGAGGTCGGCGCCGCCCGGGGACCTGGGCCTGGACGCGTCACGCCTCGGCTCAATGGTGGACCACATTAGGCGCGACTTGCCCACCGTGGACAGCGTCCTGGTTGTGCGCCACGGCTACTTGGCCGTGGACGAGTACTTCGGCAGCTTCGCTACCGAGCAGAGGCACAGGGTCTTCAGCTGCACCAAGAGCGTCACCAGCACCCTGGTGGGCATCGCATTGGACGAGGGCCTGATACCGGGCCTCGACTCCAAGGTGCTTGAGCTTCTCCCGGGCCATGAGGCCTGGAACGTGAACCAGTGGAAGGAGAGCCTCACCCTCCGCCACCTCCTACCCATGGCGTCGGGCATCGACGCCAGGGACGACTACCCGGACAACTGGCTGTGGCTGGACAGAATGCTGGGCGCCCCGGACCCGGTCCAGTACTGCCTGGACCTGAACGTGACGGTGCAGCCCGGGTCCCGTTTCAAGTACACCAACGCTAACTCCCACCTCATGTCCGCCATCATAAAGGAGGTAAGCGGCGTGCCTGCCCTGGACTACGCCCGGGAGAAGCTCTTCACGCCCCTCGGCATAACGGACGTGGAGTGGGAGGCTGACGTCCAGGGCGTCAACTGGGGTCACGACAGGCTCTATATGAGGCCTAGGGACATGGCGAAGCTGGGGTTCCTGTTCCTGAGGGGCGGAAAGTGGAACGGCGAGCAGGTGGTCCCCGAGGGGTGGGTCTCCGATGCCACGACCCGGAAGATGGCCGCCGACATATTCCCGGGCTACGGGTACCAGTGGTGGACGGGCGACGGGTTCTACTGCGCCATGGGCTACGCGGGCCAGTTCATCTACGTTTTCCCCAGCCGCGACATGGTGGTCGTCTTCACGGGGCGCACCTCCACCAACTTCGAGAACCCCAGGAACCTCATCAGGGACTACATACTACCATCCGTGACAGGATAGCACATGTCGCCAACGTTTTATCCTCAGCCGCCCAACTCAGACTGATTGTTATGAGAGTGCTCGTTTTAGGCGTAGGGAAGATGGGCTACGGTCTCCTTAAGGACCTAGCTGCCCAGAAGCACGTGGAAGAGGTAGTGGCCGCGGACGCCAACTTGGAGGGAGCCAAGGCCGTCGCCGCCAAGGTGGGCAGCGACAAGATCAGCAGAGTGGAGAAGGTGGACGTCACAGACAGGAAGGCCACCGTCAGGCTCATCAAAGGCTTCGACGTGGTCGCCGGCGGCCTCCCCCGCCAGTTCTGCGACCAGGCCATAGCCGCCACCATAGAGGCCGGCGTCAGCTGGGCCGACATCGCCGCCAACTTCGGGACAATATTCAGCCAGCACGAGGACGCCGTGAAGGCGGGCGTCACCGTGGTCCCTCACATCGGCCTGGACGTGGGCACCGACAGGGTCCTCCTCGGCGTCGGCGCCCGGAAGCTGGACAAGGTGGAGAGCCTCTACGTTGGCTGCGGCGGGTTCCCCCAGAGGGACACCCCCGGCTACAGGAATCCGCTGAACTACAAGATCAGCTGGTACTGGCCCTTCGCGGTCAACAGCAACCTGGGCACCTGCAAGGTGCTGAGGGGCGGCAGGACCGTGGAGATATCCATACTCAGCGACGCCTCCGAGATCGTGTTCCCGGAGCCCCTGGGCAAGCTGGAGGCCTACACCAACGGAAGCCTCGGGGACACCATAGAGCACCTGGGCTTGAAGGAGGTGAAGGACGCGTACGCGCAGACCATTAGGTGGCCGGGCCACAGCGAGACGTGGTCCAAGCTGAGGGACCTTCACCTGCTAGACAGGGAGCCCGTCAAGGTGAAAGGCGCCGAGGTCTCGCCGCTGGAGTTCTGGTACGCCCTCGGCGAGCGGTGGCTCCAGTACGAGCCGGGAGAGGGCGACGCCATCTGCCAGCGCGTAGTCGTCGGCGGCAGGAAGGACGGTGAATCCGTGTCGTACACCTACGAGTTCATGGACTTCTACGACCCCGAGGAGGACATCACCGCCATGGCCCGCACCACGGCGTTCCCCTGCAGCATCGTGGCCCAGATGATAGCCAGGGGCGAGATGAACGTGCCGGGAGTCATCCACCCAGCCAAGATAGGGTACGATGAGAGGCTCTCAGGCGTCTTCTTCAAGGAGATGGCACGGAGGCGCATCAACATCACGGAGAGCCTCACCAGCCCCCTCAACTAATACTATTTTACTCAAACCTGAAGACAAGAATTTCCTTATTCCTTCCTAGAAGGAATAAGCTAAATCTCGCGCCTCGGCATCAGAGGTGAGTCAGAGTTGGGCGAGAAGATCATAGGCATCCTGGGCGGCATGGGCCCCGAGGCCACAGCCGACCTCTACATGAGGATCATCAGGGCGACGAAGGTCCAGAGGGACCAGGACCACCGCCGCGTCATCATAGACAGCAACGCCAAGATACCTGACAGGACAGCCGCCATCCGCGGCGAGGGCCCCAGCCCCCTCCCCATGCTGGTGGAGACGGGCCTCAACCTCCAGTGCGCAGGAGCCGACCTCATCATCATACCCTGCAACACGGCCCACCACTTCCACGCCGACCTCCAGAGCAAGCTCAAGATACCGGTGCTCCACATGATCAGGCTCAGCGCCGAGAAGACCCACGCCAAGCACCCGGCGGTGAGGAGGGCGGGGTTACTGGCCTCTGACGGCACCCTCATGAGCCGCCTCTACCAGGAGAGCTGGGAGAAGCAGGGCATAGAGATCATCGAGCCGGGCGCGGAGACGCAGAGGGACGTGATGAGGGCCATCTACGAGCACATCAAGTGCGGCGAACTGGAGCCCGGTAGGAAGCTGCTGTACAACGCGTCCCTGGAGCTTATCAAAGCGGGCGCCGAGGCCGTCATCTGCGGTTGCACAGAGGTCAGCATAGTGCTCCACGACGGCGACCTCACCGTCCCCGTCCTGGACCCCATGCAGGACCTGGCCGAGGAGGCCGTCCGCCTTTCCGCTGGCTAAGTTTATGGAGGACCTTTACATCGGCGGCGTCCTCCCCCACCGGGGCCGCCGTGTCGAGTTCCTCTACCCCGCCAGCGTCAGATGGAGCTGCGCCAGGTGCGGCCGCTGCTGCCGGGACGCGGAGGGCCGCGAGCGGAGGGTCCTGCTTCTGGACGGGGACATCAGGCGCATTGAGGCGACGGGCGCCGAGGGGTTCCACGAGACTACTGGCGAGGAGCCTTTCACCGGCGTCATGCTGAAGAGGGGCGGCGCCTGCGTCTTCCTGACGCCCCACGGCTGCTCCATCTACGAGGACAGGGCCCTCCTCTGCCGAACCTACCCCTTCTGGGTGGAGCGACAGGACGACGCCTACGTGATCCACGTGGACGCGGGGTGCCCAGGAGTCGGGGAGGGCCCCAAGCTGGACGAGGGCTTCTACGGTGGGCTCCTCGGCCGCGCCCTGGCCGAGATGGACCCCTGACTTTTATATCCCTTGGACTGATCAACCACCATGGCAGAGTTTCGGGCCATGGCTGAGGGGGACTTAGCCCTCTTCCTCCGGCTCACCGGCCTCGTAGGTTGGGGCATGACCGAGCAGGACTTCGATAGGCTCATCAAGTTCAGCCCGGAGGGCAACTTCATAGCGTCCATGGACGGCTCCGACGTGGGGATGGTGGCCTCCACTATGTACGGCGACGTTGCTTGGATAGGCAACCTTATAGTGGACACCCAGCTGAGGGGCAGGGGCATAGGCGCCGCCCTCATGGTCCACGCCATGAACCGCCTCACGGCGCGGGGCGTCAAGAGCATACGCCTCGACGGGGTGCCCCTGGCCATACCGCTCTACCGGCGGCTCGGCTTCAGGGACGAGTACTGGTCCATGAGGTACATGGGGGAGGCCGCGCCTGGCCCCGTCACCGGCGTCGAGCAGATGAGGCCCCGGGATCTGGACGAGGTCGCCGCCCTCGACCTCAGGTACTTCAACGCGCCGCGCAGGGAGCACCTGGAGTACATACACGGGCTCACACCCGAGCTCTGCTTCACGCACCGCGCCGGGGGCAGGCTGGTCGGCTACATCATGGGGGGCGACGGCTTGGACAGGGTCAAGGTGGGCCCCTGGATATGCGAGCCGGGCCACGAGAAGGGGGCCGAGGCCCTCCTCAACGCAGTAATGAACAGGAGGCCGGGGCACCGCGTCTGGGTGGGGTTCCCCGAGGGGAACAGGAGCAGCAGGAGCATCCTAGAGAGGAACGGGTTCAGGGAGATACCCAGCAGCCTCAGGATGTGCCACGGCGAGTGCCGGTCAGCGGAGAGGGTCGAGGCCGTGTACGGCCTCGGGGGCCCCGACAAGGGCTAGCCTGCGCTGAACCTGACTCGGCTCCCCACCCTGACGGCGGGTTCGTCCAGGCTGGGCGTCTTGACCACGATCCCCATGTGGTTGGGCATGTGGGCCTCGTCGAACCCGGTCAGCGCCCCCAGGGGCTCGCCGTCCACCGTCACCATGTCCCCCGCCACTATAAGACCCGGCCTGTCCACCTCAAAGAAGGCGACGGCACGAACCCTGTCCGCGCCCCCACCCGGGGACGCGTCCTCGTCCGTGGTCATCAGCTCGTGGATGTCGTGGAGCCTGACGGCCCTGCTCCTGGTCTCTATGAGCCTGAGGCCCCTGTCCTCGAAGCGCACGTGGAGGAGGGCCACGACCAGGCCCTCCACGGGGCGCCTGTCGCCGTATACGCTGGGGGCGATCAGCCTGAAGTCGTAGGGGGCGACCATCACTGCTTCACGTTGATGCCCTTGCGCGTCTCGGGCGCACGCATCCCCACGTCCATGTACCAGTAGGTGGACTCCCGGTCCTCCCTCGTCGAGGCGCTCATGGTGCCCCCCTTGACGTCCAGGGCCAGGCAGTTCATACCCCCGAAGCTCTTCAGGGCGTGGATGTCCTTCATGGCGCGGAAGCAAGCCTCCTTGATGCTTAGACCGTCCTCCATGTAGTGAATGATGGTGCGAGCCGTGCTGTTCCTGATGGCCAGCTCGCCGCGGCCGGTGCACGCCGCGGCCCCGAACCTGTTGTCGCAGTAGTTGCCGGCCCCGATAACGGGGCTGTCCCCCAGACGGCCCGGGAACTTGAGGGCCGTGCCACTGGTGCTGACGGCGGAAGCCATGTCCCCGTTCTCGTCCATAGCTTGGATGTTGACGGTGCCGTGGTGCTTGTCGGCGAGCCTCTCGTACCACTGCCTGAGGTTCTGGCTCCTGGCGTAGGTGACGACCCACTCCTGGCTCTGGTCGATGCCCCCGTGCTCAAAAGTGTCCTCCACGAAGGCCCTGTACACCTTCCGGCTGCTCTCGGTCTCCAGGCTGCCCTCCTCGCAGCCCATGACGCGGGCGAAGTGCTCCGCCCCTGCCCCCACCAACATGACGTGGGGCGCCTCCTCCAGCACCTTCCGCGCCACGCTTATGGGGTGGATGAACCCCTTAAGGGCCCCCACGGCGCCCGTCCTAAGGGTCCGCCCGCACATGAGCGAGGCGTCCATCTCCTGGACCCCCAGGATGTTGGGGATGCCGCCCAGGCCTACGGAGCTATCATCCGGGTTGCTCTCCACGAGCCGCGTCGCCGCCTCCACGGCGTCTAGGGCTGAGCCCCCCGCCTTGAGGGCGTCGACGCCCGCGTAGAGGAACGGCCCCGCGTTGTGCGTGCCGATGATGAATGGTTTGACCATTGAAATCCCAGAGAAAAGGGGTTTCTACGATTACTTAAGGCATACCAGGGAGCCGGGAGAGGGATCAGCGAGGCCGGCTGACAGCAACTGTAACGAAACCACGCGGGGCGTATGGTTGGGCAACGAGTGAGAGTGCTACTGCCGGGCGGGCACGTCATCAAGGACACGGGCATGCTCCCAGCCACGTGGACCAAGGGGGCCATGAGCAACGTGGACGGCAAGCTGGTCCTCACCAACATGAGGCTCATCTTCACGGCCGGTCACGGGCAACAGGTTCTGCTGCCGTTGCGGCGCACCCATACAAAACAATATTTTAGCGGGGCCACTACCCTACATTGAGCGCCATGGAAGAGGACATGACCATACCCCACGCTATCTTCATGAACCGCAACCTCGTAGCCATACTAATAGACTGCCTCGTGGAGGAGGGGGTAATATCACCCGAGACGAGGGACAGGATTATCCGGGAGGCCGTGGAGAGCCTCACGCCCCAGCCCGGAGAGGTGAAGCTGACCAGCACCGAGGACTTCATCAGGGACGTCTTCGCCAAGGGGCGGGAGATGGGGTACACCAAGGCGGCCCCGGCCGCACCCGTGTGCCCCAGCTGCGGGGCCGAGGCCGACCCCGCTCAGAGGTTCTGCGCGAGCTGCGGGGCCAAGATGAGGTAAATGCTATTAGCATAGGGTTTCCCCTAGGAAAGCAGCCGGTGGATTGTGGAGGCCAGCCCTTTGGTGACTAACCTGCCCCCAGTCGCTAAGCAGAAGTGGAACGAGGTCACGCTGACCCGCAACCCAGAGGAGCGCCTCCGCCTCATGGGGGAGTTCCTGAGCCTCGTCCCCAAGCACAAGGGGACCGAGAAGCTGTGCCGCCAGGTCAAGCGCCAGATGGCGCAGATCAGGGACGACCAGGAGAAGCAGAGGAGGCAGCAGCAGGCCAGGAAGGGCTCGGCGGCCAGCTACTACGTGCAGAAGGCGGGGGCAGCCCAAGTAGCAGTCGTGGGGCCGCCCAACGTGGGGCGCAGCAGCCTCCTCAGGACCGTCACCAACAGTGCGGTGGAGGTCACAGACTGGCCCTTCGGCACGACGACGCCGACCCCGGGGATGCTGCCCTACCTGGACATCCAGTTCCAGCTCGTGGAGGTGCCGCCCATCGTGGAGGGGAGCAGCGAGGGCAGGTCCGAGGGCTTCATGAACCTGAGCTGCATCAGGAACGCCGACGCAGTGATCATCGTGGTGGACATCTCCGACGACCCCTCCGGCAACTACCTCATGGTGGCCGAGGAGCTGGACAACGCCAGGATATTCACAGCCAAGCCCCCCGGCGAGGTGGAGATACAGAAGCATGGCCACGGCAGGGACGTACAGTTCATCTGGGAGGGCGAGCTTGACGGATGCACCAAGGAGGAGGTGGTGGCCCTCCTCAACGAGTACAGGATCAAGTCGGCCCTCATCCGCGTTAAGGGGAAGGTCACCCTGGAGATCGTCGAGGACTCCCTTTTCGGCAACGCCGTGTACAGGCCGACCCTCGTCCTAGCCAACAAGGCCGACCTGGGCTACGACCATGGGACCGTGGACCAGCTCAGGCAGGCCGCGGCCCCACTGCAGGTGGGGGTATGCAGCTTTCAGAAGACCCGGGGGCTTCAGGACGCGCTGGGGAGGAAGCTGTTCGAGCTCCTCGGCGTCGTGAGGGTGTACACCAAGGAGCCGGGCCAGGAGCCCGCCAAGGAGCCTATAATCTCGAGGGGCCCCATCACCGTGGGCGAGCTGGCCAGGATGATCCACAACGACTTCTACGAGCGCTTCAAGTACGCCCGCATCTGGGGCCCCTCGGCCAAGTTCGATAACGAGAAGGTGGGGCTTGATAGGGAGCTTCTGGACGGCACGGTCATCCAACTCTACGCTTAGCGCATGGCTTCTAATACGGCTCGGCACCATTGTCAGGCATGAACCGCGTCGAGTTCATCTACCTGAGCCAGGAGGACATCCTAGAGCTCAACGTGCCCATGAGGAAGGTCATAGACCTCGTCGAGCTAGGCCTCTCCGAGCACGGCCACGGCCGCGTCGAGAACCCGCCTAAGCCCGGCATCCACAGCAAGCCGGACGCCTTCATCCACGCGATGCCCGCCTACTACAGGAGGTTGGGGATCGGGGGCCTGAAGTGGGTGAGCGGGTACCCCAGCAACAGGGCCTTGGGGCTGCCTCAGATAGCGGGGCTCATGGTGGTGAACAGCATGGAGACAGGGGTTCCCCTCGCGGTCATGGACTGCCGCTGGATCACGGCTGTGCGCACCGCCGCGGTCTCCGCCATTACCGCTAAGTACTGCGCCAAGAGGGGCACCGAGAGCCTGGGCGTAGTGGGCTGCGGTGTACAGGGGCGTATGACCCTCACGGCCTTCAAGGAGGTGCTTCCGGCGCTGAAGACCGTCCGCGTCTACGATGTCAGCAGGGAGGCCATGGACAGGTACAAGGCGGACTTTGAGCGGCTGGGCGTGGAGATCACCGTCTGCGACTCGGTGAGGTCGGCCGTGGACGGGATGGACATGATCCTCACGGCCACCCAGAGGCTCCCGGAGCCCCTTGTCAAGAACGAGTGGTTCAAACCTGGGTGCCTCGGCTTCGGCCTGGAAGCATCCCGGGCCTGGTACGGTGACACCATACTTGGGGCCAACAAGTTCATCACCGACAGCTGGGACCAGACCATCCACTTCCACGAGCAGGGTGCCTTTCCGGACGGCCTACCAAAGCTCTACGCCGAGCTGGGAGAGATCGTAGCCGGCAAGAAGCGGGGCAGGCACAGCCAGGAGGAGCGGATACTGGCCATCAACATAGGGCTGGCGCTTGAGGACGTCATAGTGGCTAACCACGTCTACGAGCTGGTGAAGGACCGGGGCGACGTCCGCCGGCTCACCCTCATGGAGGAGGACTTTTAGGCCCCTCAACCTTTTTCCCGTGGACCCGTACTCATGGTTATGGCGTCACCAGGCAGGGGGTACAGCCCCTCCATCACGGACCTCATCTCGCTCGATTACCCCGAGGAGGCGAAGAGCAGCCCAGGCGGGGGCAGGGTGGCCTTCAGGGTCAGGACCACCAACTGGCGCGACAACAGGTACGAGCACCTGCTGTACGTCCACGACCTGGGCTCGGGTGAGCGGACCCAGATCACCAGGACAGGCGACGTGGTCCAGGTGGAGTGGATGGGGGACGACAGCCTCCTCGTCCTCTGGGACAGGGGCGGCAAGCCCCAGGTGTGGCTCTTCGAGGGCCTGGCCGGCGAGCCCCAGCAACTGACAGACGTGGAGACGGGCGTGGAGGCGTTCAAGCCCTCGGCGAAGGGCGTCCTCTACTCGGCGGAGCACCCCGAGAAGGGCAAGCGGAGGCACGTGCGCGACATCTACGGTAACGTTGCCCACTTCGAGGCGGAGGACAGCGCATCGACCCTCTGGTACGTGAGCGTCCCCCGGCTCAAGGAGTACAACGTGAAGGCCAAGGGCCTCACCGAGGAAGAGGCGAAGAAGGCTCCCAAGCCCATCCTGGAAGTGTCCAGGCTTCTCGGGGCGCCGATGAAGATAGTCGACTTCACGCCTACCAGTTACGGCTGTGTCGTGAACTGCAGGGCTAGGGATCTCCTGGTCTACTGGGACCAGGTGAGCAGCTTCAGGG
>Ga0154711_149_pt1 | contig 22296 bp, 33 predicted proteins | sample Rifle2008BG13ft_FD_105571 | JGI IMG/M metagenome (GOLD analysis project Ga0154711, IMG submission 105571) | Candidatus Bathyarchaeota archaeon RBG_13_60_20 | reverse complement strand
GGTCGCTGTAGGGCTTCCCCTCTTTCCTGGACCATTCATGGAGGAGAGGGTCTATCCATTTCAACTCTTTCTCACTAAAGGTGAAGCACTTCTTCTTCGTCTCTGACATGCCAGACCGGATTATCTTGTTTTATCTTCGTAAAACGGTTATGAATCCCCGGTATGGTTTTGTGGTATGTTTTTGGCGCCGGGAAAGGGATTTGAACCCTTGTGTCCTTGCGGACACCAGCTTTCCAGGCTGGCGCTCTACCAGGCTAAGCGACCCCGGCCCAACGATGATACACGGAGCACAAATTTAAATGTTCGACGGGGCCTCCACACAGTTTAATACCCGCCGAAAGATTCTATCCCAGGTAATGACATGAACAGCACCTGGATCGACCGCAGCGAGAAGACCATCGAGCAGCTCAGGATGCTCAAGGGGAGCAGGGACATGGACCGCTTGGACCTGCTGAAAGCCATGAGGTTCAGCTTCGGGGCCCTGAGCCAGAGCCTGGGGGGCTGGATGCAGTGGGTGAACAGCCCCGAGGTTATGAGCCAGTTCACCAGGGACGAGCTCCAGGAGATGAGCGACACGATATCCGACATGGTCGTCCGCTTTATAGAGTACGATATGGACGTAACCAACCAGGGCATGGTCAAGGGGCTGGGTAAGCAGCGCGAGGACGAGCAGAACAGGTTCGTCATCTAGGCGGCCCCCGCCAGCCTTATTATATCTCCGGGTGCCGATTCATAGCCCATGGACTACCTGGAGCTTCACAGAGGATCAGTGGTAGTTGACACCCACTGCGACACCCTGAAGTGCCTTATGCCGGTCTTCACCCGGCCGCGGGACAGCATGTGGGCCGACCGCAGTAAGGTGGGCATGGTCGCCCGCAGCAGCCTGGGTCACATCGACGTTCCCAGGCTTCTGGAGGGTGGCGTCACGTGCCAGGTCTTCGCCATAAGCGGGGAGCGGGGCAGAACGCCCAGCCACAGCGTCAGGACGGCTTTGGAGATGATCGGCAGATTCTACGCTGAGTGTGAGGCCAACCCCGACGCAGTGGTGCCGGTGACCAGGAGCAGCGAGATCGCGGAGGCCAAGAGGGCGGGGAGGGTGGCCGCAATGCTCAGCATCGAGGGCTGCGACGTGCTGGAGGGCAGCATCGAGATGCTCCAAGTCTTCCACAGGCTGGGTGTGCGTATGGTGGGCCTCGTCCACAGCGCCAGGAACGAGCTGGCCGACGGCATCGCGGACATGCGCACTGGGGGCCGCCTCAGCGAGATGGGGGCCCAGGCCGTAGGGGAGCTCAACAGGCTGGGCGTGGTCGTGGACGTGAGCCACCTCAACGACGAGGGTTTCTGGGATGTCATGGAGCTGACCCGGGCCCACGTCATTGCAAGCCACAGCAACTGCAGGGCTGTCTGCGACCACCCCAGGAACATGACGGACGACATGATCAGGGCCTTGGCCGGGAACGGGGGCGTCATGGGCATGAACTTCGCGCCCGCCTTCGTCCACCCGACAAAGGCGACGCTGGAGGCCGTCGTGGACCACATAGACCACGTCGTGGAGCTGGTCGGCCCCGGCCACGTGGGCCTGGGCAGCGACTTCGACGGCATACCCTCGACCCCCGCGGGCTTGGAGGACGCCACCAGGATACCCTGCATAACGGCGGAGCTTCTGAAACGGGGTTACACCGAGGACGACGTGAGGAAGATACTGGGCGGCAACCACATGAGACTCATCAAACACGTCTGCGACTGAGCCGCTCTTCAATGCCGGCCTCCTATTAATGGGCTGGATTACCCGGGTTAAGTGAGCTTGGTCTAGTGAACCTGGTGAATACGTACTGCGAAAGTCCTTCGTGTTCCAGCCTCAATCGCGTCTACATTATTTTGTTTCGCTGTCGATAGACTGTCTCGCCTGATAAGGTTTAGATGGCAGGCGGCCCCTTGGGGTAGGCTTCTAGGCCATGCCTACCTGCCTTAAGTAGTCCTCCCTGGGCGGCGCGAAGCACTCCACCAGCACCGCGGGCCCGCCCCCCGTGGCGTCGAAGTTATGAGGCGCGTCGGGGGGCACCCAGAAGCTGGTGCCCGCTACGATGTGCGTGGACTCGTCGCCTATGTAGAGGGTGCCCTCGCCCTCCAGGACGAGGCCCATCTGCTCGTGGGGGTGGCTGTGGGGCGGCGTCGGCACGCCGGGCTCCACAGTGAGCCTCATCATCATCGCCTTCTCGCCAACGATTACTATCTCGCCGCTGCGGCCCTTCACCGTCTCAAGCCTCGGGTGAGAGCCTGGTTTAACGACCTTCATCTTGAACCAGGTTCTATCTCTGCATACGCCTGATAAGGCTTGGCCTCAGGCTATGTACTTGCCATGGAGCCCCACCACGGCTTCCGTGGTGAGCTCCATTACCATCACAATGTTGTCGTCCTCGTCGGTGGAGATCACAGTGAACCCGAACCGCTCCCAGTACCGTCTGAGGGCCCTCCCCACCTCGTCCCTCTCCTCCGTGGAAAGCTTCACGCGCCTGTAACCTCGCCCGTAGCAGTATACGGCCTCTAGGGCCGAGAGGGTGGAGCCTACGCCCCTGCGCTCTATGAGGGTCGCCGCGCTGTCCGAGTAGAAGGCGCCGGGCTCATCGTCGTCGTACCCGTAGTCGTAGGCTATGGGCTTACCCTCCAGGGAGAGGAGGAAGCAGGTGAACCCAGGGCGGTGGGAGCGCTCCTCCAGCTCGGCCCGGGTGTACCTGAGCTCCTCCCTGAACATCACGTCGTCGATGGCGAGGATAGTGCCCCTCTGCGCATCGCTGAGGGCGTGGCTCACCTCCACGGAGCAGGCTCCATCTAGCGCCCCGCTGAGCCTGGCCTCTGCCGACCGCTTCGCATCTCTAAAAGGTGGGGCCCCAGGCATTTCAAAGATATTAGCCACAAACATATAATAAATGTTGGATAGGGCCGGCGCCTAGCGGCCGGCCAGGGGGCCCACGGTCTTCCTCATGAGCATCTCTGATCGGCCCCCCACCACGTAGTCCCTGAGCTTCCCCACCTCCTCGTAGCCCCGATGCCTGTAGAACCTGCGCGCCCCCTCGTTGAAGTCGGAGACGCAGAGGAACACGTTGGGCGTCTCGCCGAGTATCCGCTCCTCGGCGAAGGCCATGAGCCTGGACCCGATGCCCGTGCCCCTGCGGCCGGGGGCCACGCATATGGACTTGAGGTACCCCTTTAGCGAGCCATTCATCTCTATGACGACGAGGCCGATGACCTCGTCCCCCGCGACGGTCACGTAGACCTCGCGGGACGGGTCCGTGACGATGCTCAACTGCTCCTCGTAGCCCCGCCCCAGCGTGGTCCACGGCTCGGACGCGGCCATCATGGACGCGCACGCCTCCGCCTCGCGCCTGCCCCTCAGCTCTCGGACCTCGACTCCCTTACTGTCCATTGAGCCCCACTATGACGATGGCCCCTGGCGATATAAGGGCCGTGAGCCCCCAGGGCATCACTGGAAACCTTATTACATTCACGCCCCCCACCCATCCCAGAGGCTCATGCTGACAGAGGCCCAGCTGGAGCGGTGCGTGGCCTGGCTGATGCGCCACGGCTCCGCGCCCGTCAGGTACCTCACCAAGGTCCACCTGCTGGGTTACGACCGGGCGTCCCCCGCGGCCAGGGAGCTGTGGGAGGCGGCCCAGGGGGACCCCGTGGGTGCCGAGATATTCGGCAAGCAGCGGCCCGACGGCTCGTGGTGTGACGGGGGGCCGTGGGCGCCCAAGCCGAGCTACCTGCCCATGGGTGGCTACACGCCCGTGAGCCCCAAGTACGTCACCACGGTGTGGTTGCTGTCCATCCTGGGCGACATGGGGTACACCGTGGAGGACCCCCGCGTCATGAGGGCCTGCGAGTGGGTCATGCTGTGGAGGAGGCCTAACGGGGTGCTGTCCGAGACCAGGGCCCCCTTCACGGTGGCCGATTACGACGAGAACCCCCGAAACGTGCCGTGCAGGATGAGCGTCCAGATGGATGGCCTCGCCAGGGTCGGTTTCGCCTCGAACCAGAGGATGGTGAGGCCCTGGGACCTGCTGCTGAGGTGGCAGAGGGAGGACGGGGGCTGGGTCCAGGAGGGCCACAGGGACGCCACGGCGGCGCCCTATAAGGTGTGGGGTAGGAGCTGTCCCTGGGTGAGCTACTTCGCCGCAAGCGCCCTCCACCATTCGGGCATCCGGGAGTACAGGGAGCCCCTGAGGGAGGCGCTGGGCTTTATACTGTGGCACTTGGACCGGAAGAGGCCTGAGGAGATTCGGCGCTTCTTCTGGCACGGCCACGACACGGTGAGGGAGCTTGTGATGCTCGGGGAGATGGGCTTCGACCCCGAGCAGCCTTCCATCAGGGTCCTAACTGACTGGCTTGAGACCATGCACGACCCGGGCGAGGACTGCTTCCGCTACACGGGTAAGCCGGTCTCGAAAATGAGCCGTAAGCTGGACGGCGGCGACGCGAGGGTCATGAGGTACAGGCTCTTCCACATGATTGAGCACGACTGGCTCACGTACTGGGCGGCGCGGGCCGAGCGTGGCTTCCTGAGAACGATGTAAGCTTCAGCAATTTCCGGCAAGCGTTATGAGGAGAGGTAAAGAGAAACACACTCAAGGTACAATGAAGGTGACCGGTTGAGCGGGGCGAAGAGGCTGGGGCTGAGGGAGGACTGGGCCGTGGTGCCCTTCATGTCCCTGACGCTGCTCGGGTTCGCGGCAGCCGTCTACGACTTCACCGTCATCCAGGGACTAGGATTCCATTTTGGCCCGGTGAACCTCCTGGGCCTGGCCATGCTACTCTTCGGCGGCTACCTCAGGTTCATGAGTAGGAGGCAGCTCATGAGGGCCGGCCTCACCATGCTAGGCAGCTCACGCCTCGTCACAGTGGAGGCCCAGCGCCTCGTCACGGATGGCCTCTACAGGCGCATAAGGCACCCCCTTTACCTGGGAGAGATCACCAGGAACCTGGGGTTCACCCTCATCCTGGCCAGCGGCTACGGGTTCGCCCTGGTCCTCCTCGGAAGCGCGTTCCTGCTCGTGAGGATTCGGCGGGAGGAGAGGATGATGCTGGAGGAGTGCGGCGACGAGTACGGGGAGTACATGGCGCGCACATGGAGGCTCATCCCACACGTTTACTGAACTCAATCCGTGTAGTCTTTAACTAAGGTGTCTAACACCGTCTGAAGCGTTCTTACAATGGCTCCACGGGATACCCTATGGGTGCAAGTCTGCTCAACTGAGTTTTCACATCGCCCGTCACGCACACTGTTCCCATGTCCTGAGCCAGCGCCACAGGCAGCGCGTCGTATATTGTCACATCGCCTTTGTAGGCGATCTCGGCCGCCCTTTCTAGCAGCGTCTCGGCCACAGGCTTTGTCCCCATGTGAAGCCTATACATGCGCTCAACGGCCCTCCTGAGCCCATCCAGGTCGAAGCGGGGGTTGTACCTTAACGCGTTGGCCACCTCGGAGTAAGCCAAGTCCACCACCCAAAGCCTGACTGACCCCTCCACGTGCAAATCTAATAGCTGCAGAGCCTCATCGGAGCCCTGCTCCTGGCTGAACCACTTCACCGCTACGGAGCTGTCCAGGACTACCTCGCCGCGTCTCTCCATCTCCTTATCTCCGCCGCGCCGTCCCACTCAGGGCTGCTCCGCTTCCTCAGTTCCCTGATCTCCTCCGCCGCCTGTCTCATCTCTTGCCGCTGGACGGTGTCCTCGAAGGCCCTCCTAGCCACCTCGCTCCAGTTGACTCCCCGGTGCTCCTCCATCCTACGCTTCAGGTCCTCGGGGACCCTTATGGTCACGTTACTCGTACACATCACCTGAACACACATTGTACGCACATACAGATAAACCATACTGAAGACAAGTACAGCTCATGTGGCGAAATGCGGGCCACCTCGCCTTCCCCCCAGCTTAAGGGCCTTCCTCGTCGCCTCAGCGGCGGCCTCTAGCCTCGCCACATTGGACGCCTCCGGGTCGTTGGCCTCCTTCAGGCGTCTAATCACGTCGAGGTAACTCCGACTCCGGGGCGTCGTAGCTCAGCGGTATCGGCCCCACGACGAAGCAGAACGACCTTTCATCATCCTTCATCCTCAGCAAGCGTATGGCGAGCAGCATCAGCGCACATCCCTGGACAAGCCCCTCCACGCCCTCGACAGCCAGGTGGAGAGAAGATGGTTGTCGCCCTCTCTCCCCAACTCGCCCCCAGCCACATGTAGGGGAGATGCCTCTCCGCATCCGTGAAGGTGTATGTCCTCACTCGAAAGTCTTCGCAACCGCCCATGGTAACTCTATTGGCACCCACGGAACGGCGCCAGAACGAACCCAAAAAAAGCCGAACCCGAGATACTAAAAAAATCATCCAAAGGTACAACCATAGTACCCGACCCGCCCCCTAAAAGGGGCGTGTGAGGACCGGGGGCTACCTGCTCTCATCTACATGTACATCAGCAGGATGTTGATGGCCGTCATCACGACCCCCACGACTAGGAAGTTCCTCGCCTTCTCAGGGTCCTTGTCTTTGTTCACGAACCACGCCAGAGCACCTCCCAGGATCGCCAAAAGTATGGGGGCAAGGTACCACAAGTTGCTCACGCTCTGCCTCATGGGCGGTTGAGGATAGTACGCCGGCGGGGCCCCATACTGGGTTGGCTGCGGCGCATCGTACTGACCTGGCGGCGGGGGTGGCGGAGGCATCTGCTGCCTAGGGCCCTGCTTGGCTCCACACGTTGCGCAGAAGGCAGAGTTAGCGGGGATCTGAGCCCCACAGTTCTGACAATACTTCATCTGACTAGACATGCATCCTCGCCGTGATACACTGACTGCACAGATAAAAACCATAAAGGTAAAAGCTGCTAGATCACCCCATCACCCACGAACACAGCTCCCACAGGAACGCCACGACACGCCCGCCCGACATGAGCTCCAGGCCAACCTCCGCCGATCAAGCTGGGCCTCCCTGTACTGCTTTATACCCTCCAAGACACACCATACCCCATGTCTAAGCCGGTTGACTTTTGCCGGAAAAGGTATGGCCATCTGAGGAAGCTCATGCAGGAGCAGGAACTCGACTTGGTCTACCTCCTCGGGGGAGGGCAGAGGCTAAAGAGGATCGCCGACACCACGTCGGGCGCCGCCCTTATAGTGCCCCTGGACAGCGAGCCCCGCCTATTCTGCTACTCCGTGGACATCAACAGCACACGGGAGGAGTCCTGGGTTCCCGTCGAGGAGATCAAGACAAGGGTCGAGGCAAACAAACAGATCACTGACCACTGCAACGCGCACCTCAGGGAAGGCTCCAGGGTTGGGGTCCAGTCGGAGGGCTTCAGCCACACCACTTACGGCTTCATGAAGGAGAACCTGAGGGGGGAGCTGGTGGACGTCGCTGAGACCCTGGTCCCCGAGGTCTTCTACGGCCTCTACCCGGAGGAAGCCAGGCTCCAGAGGAAGGTGAGCGGGCTCGCGGACCTCGCCTGCACCGCCGCCAGGGAGGCCATGAAGCCCGGAGCAACCGAGTACGAGATAGCCGCCGAGGCTGAGTACGCCATGAGAAGGGAGGGGGCCGAGCTTACAAGCTTCGCCACCATCGTCTCCACGGGCCCCAGGTCCGCCTACAGTCACGGCTGGCCCACGAGCCGGAGGCTCAGCGACGGCGAGTTCATGCTCGTGGATCTGGGCCCCATGATAGACGGGTACGCTGCCGACGAGACACGCACATACATCCTGGGCAAGGACCCAGGGAAGCAGCGGATGCTGGAGGCCGTAGACAGGGCCGTGGCCGCCGTCACCGAGGCCGTGAGGCCCGGCGCGAGGTGCAGCGACCTGGACGCAATCAGCCGCAGGGTCCTCGCCGACCACGGCTTCCCCGACTACCCCCACAGCCTAGGCCACCCCCTGAGCGGCTTCGCTGTCCCCAACCTCTCCAAGACCAGCGACCACGTTCTCAGGGAGGGCATGCTGTTCACCGTGGAGCCCGGCATCTACGCCCCAGGCTACGGCGGCGTCAGGCTGGAGGAGAACGTGGTGGTCACTGGGGACGGCTGCGAGCAGCTCACCCTGGGCCCCCGGCTGCCCTGACAACCTCCTAAAGGGGTAGAAGCAGGGAGACAAGCTGCCCGAACAGGGTGCCTACGATAATCCCCGTGGAGACCACGTGCTTGTGGCTCAGGGAGCAGTACTGGTGGGCCACGGGGATGAGCTCGTCCAGGGTCACGTAGGTCATCACCCCCGCCGCGAAGCCCAGGCCCCAGCCCACGACGCTGCCCCCTCCCATCACCTGGATAGCCGTCAACCCGATGACCGCGCCCACGGGCTCCACGAGCCCGGAGAGCGTCGCGATGCCCACGGCCCTCCACCTTCCCACCCCCGCCCTAACGAGGGGCGTCACCGTGGCGATCCCCTCAGGCACGTTGTGCAGGCAGATCATCAGCGCCACCAGCACCCCCAGCTCAGGCACATGAGCGAAACCCGCGCTCACCACCACCCCCTCCGGGAGGTTATGCACTCCCATCCCCACAGCAATCATCAGTCCGCTGTTCAACAACCGTCTATCCCCCACACCATCCTCCCACAACCCGAACTCGATGTGCGGTAAAGACAGGTCCACCGCCATCATGAACAGCGCCCCAGCCCCAAAACACACAACCACCTCGAAGAGGCTCACCACACCCAAAGCCTCAACATACAAATCCAGAAAACTCACCACCAACATAACCCCACCCGCAAAACCCAAAAAAAACCCCATAGACCTATCACCAACCCCTCCAAAAAACACCACCAACAACCCACCCACACCCGTAGCAGACCCCGCCAACAAACTCAACAAAACAGGCGAAACACTATCCATGGACTCACCACATTTCGCTAGTATATGAGACTACTGAATATTTGGTCTACCCTAATTTTTCGTATATAAATTCGAAATCGGGGCGGTGGAAAAAGGCATCATGATTTAGGGCACAGTGTGAGCGTATACTTGAGCTAGGCGCGAGCCCCGAGTTTGCCTGCCGGGCTAGAAAGCCTGGACAGTTTAGCTACCAGGGGCAGGGTCCACCGCGGCTTTGTCGATCTGCGTGAAAGTCCATGATCACCTTGAACCTCTCGCCCGACTCCAAGACGGAGTCGCCGTTCCCCGCGATCCCCTTCACCGTGCACATGGTCCCGTTACTGTCGTAGACGGACACGTGGCACCTCTCGTTGGAGTAGGTGATGACCAGCCTGCTGTCGCTCAAGTCCATGGGCTCGCCGCCTTCCCCCAGCCTGACATGGACGGTCCTCGTCAGGCACACGTTGCTCTGAGCTCCCGTGATGTTGGTGAAGGTCCCTATAAGGGCGCTGTCGAGAGGAGGGAAGAGTTGGTCTCGCTCATGCCCGACGAGATGACCGATCGGCGCTCTGAGACGTCAGGTAACCCATGTTCAGGACCATGAACGAGAAGGCCGAGGCCGTGATCACGAAGGCACCAGCATAATCGCCGTCTCCAGGCCGGTCATGCCCCTTCTAATCCGGAGGCTAATCGAGGCCCCCAACACGGATCACCCGAAATACAGGGTCTCCCACGGGTTTTCATCAGATAAAGGGAGGTGTGTAACCAGGGGTAATAAAAAACCGTCACCGGTGATCCTTTGCCATGTCGGGCGTCTTCACGGGCCTCAGGACCAGGCTCCCGCCCCTTATAGCCCAGGTCCTCAGGCCCGCGTACTCTATCCCGTTGGCGTCGAGCAGAGCCTCGGCTTCGGCCTCCGCCCCCTCGGGAACGTATAGGAAGAACTTCTTGACCCTCTCACCCATACCGGTGAGCCTCGACATGGCGGCCCACCTCTCCACAGTCTCCGCGTCGAACTCCCCGCTCATCTCCACCTCGCCGCACTCCCTCACCGATCCGTCGCCGTTCAGCACGACGACGCTGGGATACAGGTCGCCCCCGGGTGCGTTGAACGCCCAGCACCGGGTCCTGTAGTCGTTCACGAGTGTCCTCCTGCTCTCATCCCAGTCCTCCTGGTCCACGAACGGGAACCTGGTCGCCGCTATTATCCGCGCTATTCTGCCCTTCAGAACCTCTTCATCTACCATCGCCCTGCTCCTCCATTAACCCCAGCGCCTGCTCTCGCCCCGGGATCGGCGCGACGGCCCCCAGACCCGTCGCGGTCAAGGTGCCCACGGCGTTGGCGAATCTGGCCCTCTCCCACAGGTCCCAACCCTCCAACGTGGCTGAGACCCAGGCCCCGTCGAAGGCGTCCCCCGCCCCCGTAGTGTCCACGGGCTTCACCCTGTAGCCTGGGCACGTGAACGAGTCGCCTCCGGAGGACACATAGCAGCCCTCGCCTCCCAGCTTGACCACCACCGTCTCGGGGCCCATCCCCCTGATGTGGTCCGCCGCCCTGGCGGGATCGCTCACACCGTAGAGGGACTGGGCGTCCTCCCTGCTGCAGAACACGACGTCGGCTCTTCGAAACGCGTACTCCAGAGACGCCCTGGCAGTGTGGATGGGCCAGAGCTTGGCCCTCATGTTGACGTCGAAGGTCACGGTGCGGTCCGCTTCCCTGCTGAGGCTCATGGCGCGGAGGGCTGCCTCCCTGAGGCTCTGGCTAACCGCCAGGCTGATGCCGCTCGTGTGGAAGACCCTCCGCAGAGGCAACGTACTCCTCGTCCAGATCCCCCACGTTGTACCTGCTGGCCGCAGACCCCGCCCTATAGTAGGTGAAGTCGTGACCCCCGCCCTCGACCAGGCTAATGATGTATATGGCGGTCCAGCCCTCAGGATCCACGACGACGCGGCTCGTGTCCATCCCCTCCCTAGCCCACAGCTCCGTGAAGCTGCGCCCGAACTCGTCGCCCCCCAGCCTACACATGTGAGCCGCCCTGGAGCCCGTCCGGGCAGCGGCCACAGCGAAGTTGCTCGTGTCTCCCCCCCAGCCACGCTTGAATGCCTCGACCCGCCCCAGCCTACCGGTCTCATTGGCGCAGAACTCCACCATGGGCTCGCCCAGGCCCACGACTTGTGGCCTCAACGTTCGATCAACATAAATGACCCGTACCCGTGATAAACCTTGGCTCACGGCAACCCAAATAACGCCGTGGCTCACTATCACGTGATCCACCTTGACTGGACTATCAAAAGCCATCACGGCTCTCGTCACGCCCTTCGACGAGGGCGACGAAGAGAACATCGAGGCCCTGCGTGGGTGGCTTGGGGTTCTAACCTGACGCTACGCCCGTGTCTATGACCCTCTCGATGTCCTCCAGTTTAACCTTTATCCAGTCTTTGAGCTCGTTGATCTTCCTGATCTTGGCGTTCCACTTGGCCGCATCGATCTCGCCCCGGATCGACTGCTCGACCGTCGACTGGAAGATGTTAGGGTCCATGGCGTCCAGCTCCACGGCGCGATCACCGTGCTCGGCGAGGAAACCGTCGGCCCTGGCATCGCTCCTCTTCACAGGCATGGGCGGGAGGCTGTTCTGCTTTATCTGATCCAGTGTCAGTGCCACCCTGCGGACCTCGAAGTCCGTGGCGCCGTACTTCTCCAGCCTCTCTGTGAGGTCCCTTTCGATGTCCACCCCGCTGGGATCGAAGTCCCCGAAGTACAGGACCACCGTCTTTTTCCCGCCCTGTTTGGCCGTGATGTACCTGGACATCTCCTGGACGTAGCTGAAGCTCGGGTAGCCGCGGGTGGGAAAGGTTCGGACACTGTACTTGTTGGCGATGCGGCTGACGAGCCTGCTCAGGGCGTCCTTCTCCAAGCTTATCAACAGGTTACTGGGCTGGTCGTCCCACATGGGCAAGGTGAAGCCTCTCCAGCTGTCCTGGAGGGTCTCCAGACGCGTCTTAAGGTACTCCTCGGCCGAGCCGAAGCCCACGTCGCCTCTCCCGAGGACCCTGCGGCTCCTGTCCTCCAAGCAATTCACGGGCACGTCCCCGCCCTCCCTCGCCTTCACCATGATGCGGCTCAGGCGCTTGTAGCTGTTCACCGTGTTAGTGATGAGGAGCCTGCTGACCAACCGGTAGTAGAGCTGCCGGAGAGTTATGGCGGTGTCGTACTGCTGGAATATCTCCAGGGACGCCTCCACGATCTCTCCGTAGTCCGCCCAGCGGCTGCCCATCAAACATCCATATCAACCCATAATATAATTCACTTATTATGAAACCATCCAGTTTTACTTCAATCCACATGATCCTCAGCGACCTGGAGAAAGCAGGCCCCCACCATAATTACTGTAGGGACCCTCACTAGAAATGTTTAAAAGGGTAAAAAGCCGCGAATCGAGGACGAACATGTCGATGAAGAAAGCCACGCCCGTCGAGATAATGGACGGGAAAAGCTTCCGTCTCAGGACGGATGCCATCATCATCCTAGACGGCGTTGAGGCGCCTGACAAGTCTACCCCCGCGGGCCAGAAGGCTAGAAACAAACTGGCTGAGCTGGTCCTCAACAAGAAGGTCGAGTACGAGACCACCCAGTGGACCTCCATGGGTCAGACCAAGGCGGTGGTTACCCTGGAAGGCGTCAACATCAACGAGAAGATGAACGAGTTCCTCGCCTCCCTGTAGGCGAGTTTTCTACTTTCCAGCAACACCTTATAGACAGGCGGATATTACTCACCCGTGAACCGCTAATCCGCAAGGAAGGCGAGACAGTTGAAGAAACACGAGGACACCGTGGTTTAGATGGCCGAGAATCTTCTCGCTCAAGTCGTTGGCGGATTGCTGGCCGTGGCCGGTGTTGCTGCCTGCCTTTACTGGTATTATTACTGGAACACAAGGTTTGAAGGCAGGCTCCTCACCGAGGGCCCCTACTCCGTGGTCAGGCACCCGCTATACTCGGCGTTCCTGATGCTTGCCATCGGCTTGGCAGTAGCGCTGCCCTTGTATGAGACGAGGCTCCTCCTCGTCGTTAGCCTCGCCGCGGTGGCTGTCTACGTCCCCCGGGAGGAGGAGGCGCTCATAAGCCAGTACAGACAGAAGTACAAGGACTATATGGGGAAGGTCCAATACAGGCTGATCCCGCAAGTCTATTGACATCTCTTTTTACATGCCTCCGATGTCGGATTTGTATCCTCTGGGCACCAGTTAGGAGAGTGAGCGTGAGGGTATCAACCATTTTAAGATGGACACATAAATGGTAAACACAATGTCCGTGGAGATGGTCAAGTACTACAGCGACAGGGCGAAGGAGTACGAGCAGATATACGAGTGGAGGGACCCCGACCGGCAAGAGGAGCAGGACCGGATGGGGGAAGAGATGAAGAAGGCCCTCAGAGGCCGCAGCGTCCTCGACGTGGGGTGCGGGACCGGCTACTGGACCCAGCGCGTGAGCACAACCGCGGAGAGAATAACAGGCGTAGACATCAATGAAACGGTGCTGGACATAGCCAGGAGCAAGAAGTACGACTGCCCCACCGCCTTTCGCCTCATGGACGCCTACGCCCTAGGGTTCCCGGACCGATCCTTCACAGGCGCCCTAGCGTCATTCTGGCTCAGCCACATTCCGCGGGAGACGATGGGCCCGTGGATAGAGGAGCTGCACAGGGTGCTTGAGCCTGGGGCCCACATCTTCGTAGCGGATAACACCTTCATCGAGGGCGTTGGGGGGAAGCTGGTCACCAAGCCCGGGGACCCCAACACCTACAAGCTGAGGACGCTAAACGACGGAAGCCAGCACCTCATAGTGAAGAACTACCCCACGGCACATGAACTCGTGGAGCTGTTTAGGGGGCACAGCAGGGGGATAACCGAGAAAAACGTGTTCCACGGAAGATGCTTCTGGTGGATAAGCTACTCGTACAGCCCCTGATCCAGGGGCTTGAACTCGGTCTTAGGCGCGCCGCAGACGGGGCACTCCCAGCCATCGGGTAGGTCCTCGAAGGCCGTCCCCACGGGATAGCCGTTCTCCGGGTCACCCAGCTTAGGGTCGTATATGTAGCCGCACACTTGGCACTCATACTTCTTAGGCATGGGTGAGGCTTGGGAACCCCGGAATATAAAACCGACGCGGGGCAGCCCCGCCATAAACGATAATATGAGCCGCGCCCCCATTCCCTTGATGCTCTCTGAGAGAGAGGCCGCCAAGTACCCGTTCATGAGCCGAGGAGTGGAACTTGTGGAGGGTCTTAACCTCAAGCTGGAAGACCTTGCCGACCCCAACTACAGGAAGGTGCTTGACAGGGCGGCCGAGCGCGTCACAGAGGCCATAGTACAAGGAGTGGTCTCAGCCAGGCTAGCCGATCCCCTCACAGAGCTCCTCAGCTACCCTGTGGCCGTCATGTTCGTCACCCTCATCGGAGAGCACTTCTTGAGCAGAAGGTTCGCCCTGGCGGAGGCTGTGCGGGCCTACGAGCTGTTGCAGGGCGAGTACGAGGATAAGATAATCCAGATAGCCAGCGACGAGTTCCGCTGGGACCTCAAGCGGGAGCCCGAGAGCATAGACGGAGTAATATACAGCCTCAGATTGGCCTACCCCGACTACCTGCGCGCATCTACAGGTTTCCACGAGCCCAAGTGGAAGCTGGTGAACCGGAAGCTCCGGGACGGGCAAGTCAGCCTCACGGGGGTCGAGGCCGCTAGGCTCATCCAGGTCGAGGTCGAAAACTGGATCAAGGAGAGGGTCTCCACGCCGAGCAACTTCGCATTACCCGGACCCCTCCAGAAGCACCTCGACCACATCAGAAAGGTTTTTGAGGAGAACAGGTCCAAACTCGGAGGCAGCAGCCTGCCAGACGAGGTAGTGAACGAGGCGTTCCCGCCGTGCATGAGGTACTGCCTCGAAGGCCTTCTATCAGGGAGGAGAGCCAGCCACATGGAGCGCTTCGGTCTAACCAGCTTCCTGGTAAACGTGGGGATGCCGATAGACGACATGGTCCAGCTGTACGTCAGCGTGACGGACTTCGACGAGGCCCTGACCCGATACCAGATAGAGCACATAGCAGGGCTGAAGGGAGCCAGAACCAGGTACACCCCGCCCACATGTAACACTCTTAGAACCCACGGCATATGCAGGAACCAGGACGCCGTCTGCAAGACCGTGACTCACCCCCTCAGCTACTACAGGAAGAAAGCCCGTAGGCTTCAGAGTAAACAGGAGGAGGCTGAACCCTCAAATACAACCGAGTGAATCATCTGAAGACATGCAGCTGGCCTCGGAAGAGCGCAGACACAGGCTGAAGGAAGTAGGCCTCCACTTCTGCAGGTACTACAACAACGTGGTCAGGTTTAACAAGCCTGCGTGCGGCGTTTGCCCCCACTGCACGTACCCCGCGAAGTGACCTTTTTTTAATCCCTTAGCGTCATCCATATCCATGGAAGAGTGGGGCAGCCCCCAGTTCGTTGCGGAGCAGTTTCAGAGGTGGTACGCCCAGAACAGCCACACCATCCCTGCCCCCGTTGAGATCGAGAGCCGGGAGTTCGGGTTCCTCACCTTCCACGGCAGGAACATGTACAGGCACATCAAGCTCCCCACGCAGGCGGAGCTCCAGCGCTACCTAAGGCAGAACGCCCCCGCCCACAGCTACTACAGCAGCAGCTACTACGAGGACCCCACGGCCGAGATGGCCCGGAAAGGCTGGAGGGGGGCCGACCTGGTCTTCGACCTGGACGCCGACCACTTCGACCTTCCGTGCCAGCGGGAGCACGACAAGTGGGTGTGCAGGAATTGCGGAAAGCAGGGCACGGGCCACCCGCCAGAACTGTGCGAGTGCGGCAAGGCACAGTTCCAGACCGAGACTTGGCTCTGCGAAAGGTGCCTTCAGGCCGCCAAACACGAGACCCAGAAGCTCTTGGATATTCTTATACAGGACTTTGGCGTCCACCAGGAGGAGCTCACAACAAACTTCAGCGGCAACCGCGGATTCCACGTCCACGTCCACAGCGACACGGTTAAGACCCTGGACCAGCACGCCCGCCGCGAGATAGTTGACTACATTATGGCCACTGGCCTGGAGGCAGAGTATCAGGGGTTCAGCCAGAGGAACAAGGGGGCCAAGCCCGCCCTCGCCGAGGGGGGGTGGAGGGGGAGAACCACAAGGGCCCTGTACGACTACCTCTCAGTGGTCACAGAGGAGAGGCTCAAGGAGATCAAGGTGAGCCCGAAGGCAGTCCAGGCCATAATGGGTGAAAGGCCCAAGATTCTGCGGCTCCTCATGGAGAGGCACCCCAGCAACGTCACCCCCACCATCGACCCCAAGAGCCTGCAGCTCATCGTCGACGACGCGGCCAAGCTACAGGCAGCGGAGATAGATACAGTCGTAACCACCGACATTCACCGCCTCATACGCCTCCCCAACACCCTGCACGGCAAGACGGGTTGGCAGGTCCAGACCGTGCCCTACGGCGAGCTGCCTGACTACGACCCTCTAAGTAGCGCCGTGACGATAAGGGGGCCATCCGTGAAGGTCGAGTTCAGGGAGGCGCCGAGGATGAGGATCGGCGACGTATGGTTCGGCCCATACAGTGAAGAGAACGCCGAGCTGCCCTTGGAGGCGGCTTTGTTCTATTTGTGCAAGAAGGGAGCGAGGCTGGCGTGATGAGTGAACGGTACCAGAGGCTGCACAGGGCGTGGCTCCAGGAGCAGGAGAAGGACGAGCTGCAGAGCATCGGCGACGAGTTCATACGCGAGATGAAGCAGTACGCCCAGGATCTGAACAGGGCATTAGGCGGCGCCGAGACGCTCACGGGGAAGATAACCCAAATCGAGAGACAACACGTAAACCATATGCTCAGTGAGCTCATCGAGGCCAGGCTCAAGAAGATCGTGCGCAGCGAGCTGGAGTCCAGGCCCATTGACGCTCAGGCGCTCACCCCGGAGGAGCAGAGGCTCCACGCGAACCTCAGGAACCTCCTAACCAGTTACAGGGACGGCTCGGAGCTTCCCACGGCGGCAGTCGAGACACCCGCCAAGGCGCCCATGGCTCCAAAGCAGCGCCCCGAGGCCCCAGCGACACCTGCAAAACCCTCGGAGCCCGACCTTGTAGTGGTCCGGTTCCTTCAGCAACTGCCCGCTATCATGGGTGTCGACATGAAGGCGTATGGCCCATTCAAACCAGAGGACGTCGCGAGCATCCCCAGACAGAATGCGGTAAACCTAATAAGGAGAGGTATAGCTAAGCTGGTGGAGATAGAGCCATGAAAATCCCTAAGACGCTTCGGACCTTCTGCCCGAAGTGCAAGACCCACACTGAGTTCAGCGTCTCCATCTACAAGGCCGGGAAGCGCCACGGAGCCAGGTGGGGCGAGCGGAGGCAGGCCGAACGCAAGAAGGGGTACGGCGGCCAAAAGTTCCCCGAGCAGCACAACCAGGCCAAGGTCACCAAGAAGACGTCTCTTATGCTGAAGTGTAAGGAGTGCAGCCACAGCCTCCAGAGGAAGGGGATCCGGCTCAAGAAGGCGGAGGTTGCCTAGGATGGCCGAGTGGGAGCACCTGATACCCAGGCCGACCAGCCGCTTCCTCAGGGTCCGATGCCTGAGCTGCGAGAGCGAGCAGATAGTGTTCAGCCACAGCACAACGAAGATCCAGTGCCAGACCTGCGGAGAGACGCTCTCTGAACCCACGGGCGGGAAAGCCAAGATTAACGGTTCCATAATCGCTGTTTTAGGGTGAAAGCCATGAGCCTGGGACTACCCGAGTGGCCCGAGGTCGGAGAACTCTTAGTAGCGACCGTCCAGAGAGTGGAGAGCTACGGAGCCTACGTGAGCCTCGACGAGTACAGGGAAAAGGAGGGGCTGCTACACATCTCTGAGATAAGCAGCCGCTGGGTTCGCAACATAAGGAACCATGTGAGGCCAGGTCAGAAGGTAGTCCTTCAGGTGCTGAGAACTGATCTGAGTAAGGGTCAGGTGGACCTCAGCCTCAGAAGAGTCAGCCGGGACGAGAAGAGGAAGAAGCTTGAGAGCTGGAAGAAGGCCCGGAAGGCTGAAACCCTGCTGGCTCAGGCCGCCCAAGAACTAGGGGTAAGCCTTGACAGCCTATACGGTTCAGCAGGCGTAAAGCTGGTGGAAGTGTATGGTGGCCTCTACGAGGGCTTGGAGGCGGCTTCAAAGAAGGGAGTCGATGCTCTTAGAGAGGTGGGGGTCGAGGTCGCCGATGCGGAGACCATAGCGAAGATCGCTCAAGAAAAAATCGTAATCAAGGGCGTGACGGTTCAGGGCGTCTTTGAGGCCACCGTCATGTCGAGCAACGGGATCGCGGACATCAAGGACTCGTTCATGAAGGCCGAGGAGGTCGCCCAGGAGCACGAGGCCACGGTGAAAATATACACTCTGGGGGCGCCCAAGTACCGTTTGGAGCTCACAGCCGAGGACTACAAGAAGGCGGAGCAAGCCCTGGAACAGGTGGTAAAGTACACGCAGCAAGCCTGGGCCGACCTTGAGGGCACGATAAGCTTCACCCGAGAGTAGACTGGCATTGGTCTGGCTTTTACGCCGCTGTAAAATGTGCCGCGGCTACACCTTGCAGGATACATGCCCCAGATGCGGCGGGGAGGCGGTGTCGCCTCACCCGGCCAAGTTCAGCTTGGACGACAAGTACAGGAAGTACAGGCTCCTCATGAGGCGGCTGTCCTCAGAGAACCCAGAATCCAGTTGATTCATGTCCGCGTCTGTGCTTCTGCCCGACGGCTGGTGGAAAGGCTTTTTATCGCATCAATCACCTTTCATTGTCGATCACCATGACCAAGACTTACATACGCATATTTGGGCCGCCGCTCATGAAGGCCATCAAGGCTTTGGAGGGCGTAGCCGTGGAGATGTCCAAGGCTACCGAGGTGAAGTTCAGCCACAAGTGCGTGCCCTACCCTACAAGGTTGCAGAGCGACAGGAGGGACTGGAACAACTACCTGAAGAACCTGTCCCAGATGTACACCGACTGCTACGAGCCCCAGAAGATAATAAGCGACGCCAGCATGACACTGGGCGACTACGACTTCGTCTTCGAGTGGTCCGACAAGCCTACCCTGAAGAAGGTCCAGGACCTCATCGAGAAGATCGACACCGCCCTAGCAAAGGTCGGCGTCCACTACACCCTTACAACGGAGTAAGGGTCAAGCTCACATACTGTTTTAAGAACTCTTTTTATATAAAAATAGGGGAAAGGGGTATTTTACTCGCTTTTTGCCTCGACTTCTAGGGTCTCGGTGACCTTCTCGGATTCAGCTAGGGCTCTTCTCTCGCGGAGCTCCTCCCAGACGATGAAGACGGGCATGATCACCCATAGGGCGATCATGACCCAGAACAGGATAGTGTCCCATTCCATCACTTGGTCTCCTCCTTCTTACTGCCGAGCGTACGGAATAACCCTGATACTCCGCTGCTGGACCCGCGTGCCTTGGGGGCGCCTCTCCAGTCCACCTTGACCTCCTCCTTGACCATCTGTGTGTAGTTGATTCCGGGGATGTAGAGCAGCTTCTCGGGTATCAGTCCGTTGGGGCGGAACATGATGACCACGATGAGCAGTACCCCCAGGAGTACGCTCTCGAAGTATGCTACGGGGAAGAAGAAGAGGGACTCGATGAGCCACTTCTGCACAATTATGATTCGGCGCATAGCGGTGACCAGGGCGCAGCCCAGGAAGGTCCCGGCGTTGTTTCCTGGACCTCCCAGTATCAGCATCAGCCAGGGCCAGTACGTCCAGAAGGCACGCTGGTATTGGGCCTCCACCACGTAGCTGAAGTAGAAGGCCAGTAGGGTGCCCGAGATGGCCGTGATGCCGCTGGCGAACATGAGGATGTTCCTCCTGATGCCGATGACGTTCTTGCCCACGCTGCTCACGGTGACCTCGTTCTCTCGGAGAGCCCTCATAAGCCTACCATAGGGGCTGTTCAGCATCGTCCTGAATATGAAGAAGCTTACCAGCCCGATGAACAGAGTGATGACGGCGGTCACCACAGTGCGATCACCCGGATACCACCTCAATATGTCCGGTATGAACATTCCCAGGGTCCCTCCGCTGATGGCAACGACGTTCCTGCCGAAGATCTGGGCCGCGTCAGCCATGGTGATAAGCACGATCATCAGGTAAGTCGCCCTGAGCCTGATGGCTGGCAGGGCGATGAGCCACCCCATGATTGCGCCTAGGACCATGCTAACGGCTAGGCTGAATAGCAGCATGCTTATTCCGAGAATGGGCTTCGTTGCTAGGTATTTGTTCGTTAAGTCCACGTTGAAGAAGTTGTTATAGACCCAATCAAAGTCAGTGGCCCACGTCCGCAGCCCCACGCCTGCGCCCTCCACCAATATGAAGATCAGTCTAGTGGTGAGAGCGCTAACGGTGAAGCCGCCCATGATGACCTGCACGGCGCACCCCATGTTTGGGATGCCCGCGTTGCCATACTGGAAGTTCAGGGCCATGGCGACTATGACGAACAGGCCGAAGTACATGGCGATGTCGACGATGAGCCTGGATGACCCGGTGATAGCTGACACGTTGCTCGTCAACAGTCCGAAAGCTATGTCTTGCAGCATCATTAATCCTCCTTCTTCCTCAACCCTATGGATTGAAGCATCTTCCCGCCCCTCTTAGACGCCATGAACTTGTTGTAGGCTCCTTGTAGTCCGTCAGGCTCGATCAGGAGAACGGCTACGAGGAAGATCATGGGGACCAGGGGCCTGTACTCGCCTACCCAGACGCCGATTATCTGCTGGCCCCAGGTGGTGAGCATTACCTCGGATAAACCCACGAGGAACCCTCCGATGACTGCCCCGTACACGCTATCAAAGCCACCCAACAGACTACCGGCCATGATGCTAGTGATGATCGCGGCGCCGGATGTTGTGGTGGCCATGAACCAGAGGGGTATCATGGCGCCTGCTACGCAGGCGAGGCCACCGGTCAGGAACCAACTGAAGATCTGTATCTGGTTGATGTTGATCCCCAACACTGATGCCAACTCGGGGTCCTCTGCCGTCGCTCTCATAGCTACGCCGATCTTTGTCCTGGTGAGCATGTAGTGTAGGAGCACGACACTCACTATAGTGATTCCCATGGAGACGATGAAGATTCCCGGGAAGTCTCCGATCTTGAAGTCATAGTCCTTCAGCATGAAGATCTGGGTGTATGTGCCGTACCGCATTAGAAGCCAGTATGCGTATATCTGAATCAGTGCGCCGAGGAAGATCTGTATGGCGAGCGTAGATATCGTCAGGACGATGGCTCCTCCACCCATCCTCGTCAAGACGTTGATTACCAACACGTAGATGATGACGCTGATGATTCCACCGATGATGAACGCCACCGGGTATCCTATGTAGGGGCTCATTCCGAAGATCTTGGAGAAGGTGAAGCTCACGTAGATGCCGACGCCTGCGTAGGTGCCGTGTGCGAAGTTGGGTATCTTCGCCGTCAGGTATGTCAGAGTGAAGCCGATGCTTAGAAGCGTTAACTCCGATGCGAAGATTAACGCGTTCAACCATATTGCGGGGATTATCATGTTTAAACCCACATGCGTTGTCACGATATGGATTAATAATACTTTTCATCGATCGGTGACGCGTTCGGTTAAAGGGGCGAAAATACGGGTTCTGTGGCTAAAAAAACTTGATTAGCTGGTTTTAACGTTATAACGATCCGAATATTCAACTATTGTAAATTTGAGCATGTAAAAATCTTATATAGTTTAAGGAGTGAAATTACTCTCTGCGACAAACCAATAGGTGAAGCAAGACTTGGAAATGAAAGGTAACAATCTAGCTATTGTGCTACTTGTCGTAGGACTCTTAGTCGGCGGCGGTGTAGGCTACTTCGCGGCGCCTCCAAAAACGGTAACTGAAATCGAAACAGAGATCGTTGAGGTGGAGCCCCTGTCGGGAAAGACCGTCAAGATAGGCTACATCAGCTCAACGACTGTGGGTCTGGAAACAGCTCCGGCACTTGTACAGGAATTGATGGCGAAAGACTACAACGCTTACGCAGCCAAGCTCGGCTACGACGTAGAGTTCCAGTACCTCATCGACGACGCTACGGGTCAGGCCGCGGTCCACCTTGAGAAAGTCCAGGGATTCAAGTCCATGGACATCAACGTCTTCATAGGTGGCGGCTGGTCAAGCATGGCGTCTGCGGCGCTCAGCTACTGCAACGACAACGACATGCTCATGTGGAGCTCCAGCTCCACGAGCCCGCTGCTGGCCATCGCGGACGACAACCTCTACAGGATGTGCCCTGACGACACCATCCAGGCTCCCGCCATCAGCAGGATGATCCAGAGCATGGGCGTCAAGTACGTGGTCTGCATCTACCGTGGTGACGCATGGGCCGACGGCATTATGAACTTCTTTGAGCCTCACTTCGTTGCGAACGG
>Ga0154711_174_pt1 | contig 22642 bp, 23 predicted proteins | sample Rifle2008BG13ft_FD_105571 | JGI IMG/M metagenome (GOLD analysis project Ga0154711, IMG submission 105571) | Candidatus Bathyarchaeota archaeon RBG_13_60_20 | reverse complement strand
ATCTTTTAACATTCATATTTTACAATTATTCTTAATATATTATGAGTCAAAGAAGTTCACTCACTGTAGGTATCATAGTGATGGCGATAATCGCGGTCTCACTTCTCATATTCTGGGGGATGGGGTACAGCATGATGGGCCAGTGGATGTGGTGGGGAGGAGGCGGGTACTGGTTGATGCCTCTGATCATGCTGCTGTTCCTGGGCGTTGTCGCTGCCGGATTGTATTTCCTGCTTAAGGCCTTCATGCCTGGTGGAGGCGCGGCTTTCAGGGAGGATCAGGACCGGGCCCTCGCCATCGCTAAGGAGCGGCTGGCTCGGGGCGAGATCACCTTCGAGGAATACGAGAAAATCAGGAAGACCCTCACGGAATAGGTGCTAGGCTTGAACACTAAATTCCTGAGTATAGGGTTGGCCCTCGTTCTTGTTGGTTCAATCGGGATACTGACCTTCGGCTACTTCTTCCCGAGAAACATGGGCATCGACGCTGCCGAGGGGGTCGCTGGCGAGTACCTGACGCGCTTCGGGAACCCCGATATAGCAATTAGTGAGATCATGGAGTTCGAGCTGAACTATTACGTTGTTTATTATGAGAAGTCAACAGGTGTGGGCGCTTTTGAGATGCTTATCGACAAGTCTACGGGTAATATCTTCCCGGAGTACGGCCCGAACATGATGTGGAACCTGAAGTACGGGCACGGGGGCATGATGGGTGGGTGGCGGAGCACACCTTCGACCCAGATGCCCATCGACGTAGATGAGGCTAGGTCGATCGCCCAGGGGTACCTTGACGGCGCTTACGCTGGGGCTGAGGCTGCTGAGGTTCATCAGTTCTACGGGTACTACACGATCCACGTCTCCAGAGACGGTGGGCTTGTTGGGATGCTCAGCGTACACGGGTATGAAGGGCTTGTCTGGTATCATAGCTGGCATGGAGAATACGTCCAGAGCAGGGAGATTGACTGAGGGTAGAAATTCAAGAATGGTAGTTAGGATACGTTTTCTTAATAAAATATCTATAAATAATCGATGGTGTACTTTCAATTTACGATAATTATGCGCTGGGACGTATCAGACCACTCCGATAACAGGGTTGTTAATTACACTGGCTGGCGTTACTTCTCGAAGGTTAGAACATTTCAGGAACAGCCGGGCGTCTATGTTTTCGCTAATACTAAACTGTGCGTGAGATACATCGGAAAAGCTCGCTATGGCAGGATGACGTTTGAGATTTTGTCAGCCATTGATCGGGGAAGGGACCTCGGCGCCCTTCTAGTGAAGGTACTCTACACAGCAACAGACGAAGGGGCGGTCAGCTTGGAGAGTGCCCTAATCGAAAAATACAGGCCACCAAACAACAATATATAAAGCCCACTTAGTTTTACGTCACGGTGCTCCACGTGGAGCAAGGCGTAGTTAAAGCAACCATGAAAACGTCCACATTCTATCCTACAACAGCCGTCACAATGAGAGGCAGCCCCACGGTCGAGCTTAAAAGCCGCGCACAGCGGATACTCAATGGATGCATACGCCCCAAAAGTACGAGGCACGCTGGTTCAAGGAGAGCGACCTGGACGCCTACATCGAGGGACTCAACAGGACCCTGTACTACGACTACAGCGAGCGCCTGTTCAGGTGGAAGTTCGGGGAAAACCCCAGTACCCTGGGGTTCCCAACAATAGCGGTCGTAGAGTATACGCCCACCGGACTGCCGGTGGCCTTCAACTCGTTCCTCCCCATGGAGGTCAGGCGAGGCGACGACCTTTTCACCGTCCTCCAGGGCTGCGACGGGTTCGTCGACGAGGCCCATCGGAGGCAGGGGCTATTCCAGATGACCCTGAACTTCATGGTGGGGGAGATGGTGGGACGCAGCCCCGAGATACTCGTAGGCTTCAACCTCGTAGAAGCCGCGGGGGCTGCCCGGAAGGCGGGATCAGCCTACGCTCACGACGTGGACAGGTGCTCACTGGAGAGGAGCGCCTTCAAGAGCCTCAGGGACCACGCGGGTGTCACGCTGGAGCCCATAGACCACGCGACACTCAACGGGCTCTACGAGGAGTGGGCGGCGCGCAGCCCACTCTTCCATGTCCACAGGAGCCTCCCGTACATCCACTGGTACAATAGGAACCCCCTTAGACGCGTCCAGACATACGCAGTGTACCTGAGTGGTGGATACGCCGGGTACATCGTCGTGGACGAGGTCGAGGAGGGCGGTCAGCTGATTCTGACTATTGAGGACTACCGCCCGGGGATGCTGGGCGGGGACCTGCTTAGAGGGATCGTGGCGCGCCTGGGCGCCGCTAACCCCGACGCGGCCGTCATGGACATATACACCCAGCGCGGGGACTCGCTGGAGCCGGACCTGGGCGTGCTGGGGTTTAGCGTGATGCCCTGGTTCAAAGTTATAATGAAGGCCCTGAACGTCGCCGTACAGGAGGAGGGCCAGGTCCGCAGGAAGGGCCACACCTTATCAGACACGAGCAACTGGCACCTCACGGGAGGCGACATATACTAGAAGTAAAGTGAAAAAAGGGTTGGTGGGGGCTACTTGAGCGGGATGTACATGCTGCTCCTGGATGCACCGATCCCCGGGCGCCCGTGGCGCACAAGGTTGATGCTTATGGCGAACTCTCCCACGTAGTGGCCCACCATCTTCTCGGTGACCTTTATCTCCTTGAACTCCTTGCCCGTGTGGACGAAGATGCTCTTCCCGATCATCTCGGGCAGGATGATCATGTCCCTTGCGTGGGTCCTTATGGGCTTACCCTGATCCCTGCGCAGCTTCTCCAGCACGATCCTCTGGTCGCCCTTGAGCCCTCTGCGGAGGCTCCTCCTCATCCTCGCCGGGAGGATGCTGATGAACTCGTCCATGGACATGGCTTTCAGCTCGTCGACCGTCCGGCCCCTGTACTGGAAGTTTTTAGGCATTTTACACTCTCCTCATCCTGTTCGCATTATTTAAGTGATGTCATGCTCTCTGGCGTTTACCGCCTCTGCCGGAGGTCCTGGCGGCGATGAGGCCGACCTTGGCCCCGGGTGGCGCGTGCCTGCTGACGGTCGTGGACTTTCCCGGCCTCCTGTGGCGGCCCCCGCCGTGGGGGTGCATGGCGGCCGGCATCTTCACGCCGTGGGCTATGGGGTACTTGTGTCCCTTGGCCCTCTTGGCGTCGAGCTTGGCCCCTGCCTTCATGAAGGGCTTCTCCTTCCGGCCTCCTCCGCTGATGATGCCGATGGTGGCTCTGGCCTCGTTGGGCACATGGATCATCCTCCTGGAGGGCAGCCTTATGCTGGTGCGGGTATCCGTGTGGGCTATCACCGTCCCGAAGCTGCCTGAGGCCCTGGCGACCTTGCCGCCGTCCCCCGCCCTCAGCTCGATGTTGCAGACCATGGTCCCCTCCGGGACGGAGCCGACTTGGAGGACGTTGCCGAGCCTCGCAGGCGCTGATGGGCCGACGGATATCTCCTGGTTAACGTAGGTGCCCTCGACGGCTGCGCTGTAGAATCCCTTGCCCTGCTGGAACTCCACGTAGGCTAGGGGTGCGCCCCTGCCGCCCTCGTGGACCATCTCCTTTATGGTCCCGTTGAGGTCCTCCTTCGATATCCCAGGGTACTTGGCTGGAGCAATCTTTGTCAGCTTCGCGGCCCGGAAGACGCTTCCGCCGCGACCTCTCCTCTGTACCTTTAACCTCTTACCCATTCTTCCGCACCTACAGTATTCCCAGGCGGATGGCGACGTCTGACGCGTCGTACCCGTCCTTTAGCTTTATGAAGGCCTTCTTCTCGCCCTTCCGCGTGATCAGTGTGTTGACCGTCTCGGCCTCGACCTCGTAGAGCTCCTTGATGGCTGCGGCTATGTCGTGCTTGTTAGCGCGCCTGTCCACGATGAAGACGAGCTTGTTCTCGTTCTCGATCATGTTGACGCTGCGCTCAGTCATCATGGGGTACTTGATTACCTTGTGAGACTCCATGGCTAGGCCTCCCACACCTCGTCCAGCGATTCGAAGGCTGATCTGCCCCAAAGGACTAGCCTGCCGGGGTGCGCCCCCGGAGCCAGTAGCTCCGCGTTAAGGCTGTACACGTCCGCGATATCGACTCCGGGGAGGTTCCTCGCGGCTTTGCCGACTCCTTTGTCCTCGGAGACCACTATGAGTGGGCCTCGTCCTATCTTCTTCCCGCGGCCCCTCATGTTGCCCCTGCCCGCCCTGATCTTCCTCCGGTCGGCGCGTTCAACGTCCTCCCAGATTCCTAGGGCCTGGAAAAAGTCCTTGACCTCCTTGGTTTTTCCGAGGCTCTCAACCTCGTCGTCGATGACCAGCGGCAACTGTTCTACGCTCTGGATCCTGTGTCCGCGCTTCTCTACGAGTTCCTTCACGGCCGTGGCCGCGATACCCGACCTAATGGCGAATCTCTTCTCCTTCTTGTTGATCCGCTTCACGATGACCTTCTCCGAGGTGGGCGGGAAGGCCGCGTGGCCGCCTACGATGCTTACACCGAAGGCCGCCCTGCTGCCCTCCCTGAGCCTGGGGACTCGGGCCATGCCGTGGCCTGTTCCATGGGACTCAGCTGTCGTCCTCTTCCCCGCCATGGGGTCCCTGCCCTGAGGCTGGAACCTCGTGCTCTGGAGAGCGACGACCGCCCTCTTTATGACATCGTGACGTACAGGGGTCTCGAAGACCTTGGGGACCTCTACCTCGGCGACCTTCTCGCTCTTCAGGTTCAGTACTGGCACCTTCATTGCTTGTCGCCTCTCTTCCACTCTGTGTGCAGGTAGGTCACCTGGGGCGCCTCCTCGGGGAAACCCGCGTCTCTGGCGGCCTTCCTGATGTTTATCAGCCTCTTGGCTGGCCCCATGACGCTGCCCTTAAGGAGCAGGTAGTCTCCCTTGACTAAGCCGTAGCTGGTGAACCCGCCTTTGGGGTTCACGCGCTCCGTGTCCTCTCCCATCAACATGATGCGCTTGTTGTACTCTGTCCTGTTGTGGAAGCCCATCTGGCCCGCCCTAGGCACCTGAGGTAGCACCCTTCTGGGTGACCAGGCGCCTATGCTGGCTACGGCTCTCTTCGATTTTCTGGATTTACGGGATAAGACACGGATGCCCCAACGCTTCACCGGACCCTGGAAGCCCTTGCCCTTGGTTACGCCAATGATGTCGATGCTCTCACCTGGCTTGAAGACATCCCGGATGGTCACGGTCTTCCCGAGAACCCCCTTGGCGTATGCCAACTGGTCCTCCACAGAGCCCCCGCTGACGGGGATCTCCAGGATGTCAGGGGTCTTCTTGGGGACCGCGGACAGCCTCGGCTGGGTCGCCACTATGACCCTTATCTGGGCGATCTTGCCGATTCTCTTCTCCATCTCGGCCAGCTTCTCAGCTGGGTTGGGGTCCGTAGTGAAGCTAATTCTCCTGTACAGGTCTTTAGGCTGGTTCGCCATCCACGCCTCGGTCATGGCCTCGAGGCCATCGTAAGTCTTCTTGTATGCGCGGACCGCGGTGACCAGCATGGGTGGAGTGTCGATTACGGTTGCAGCTGATTTCACTTCCTGCCCGTACTCGGGAACTCGTTCTCTGTCCTCAATGTAGAACAGGTGGGTCATGCCTGCTTTGTAGCCTGCGAAGCCTACCAGCCTTGGCTCTTTGTCCAGGGTAGGCCAGAAAGAGACGCGTCCGTTCGCGTTCCTCGCCCGCTTTCTGGGCGAGTAGGACAGCGACCCTCTCTTTGGTGCTCGTACACGTGGCATTTGTAGACACTCCTATTTTTAGGCTGTAAAGAATCAGCGTGGCTCAGATTTAAAGGATTCGTAGAAGGTTGAGGCGACTCAGCCACATGAAATAACTGTTTTTAAACAGGGCAGGCGCGTACCGTGAAGTATAGGCGTCTCCTACTATCTGTCTAGGCCCGCTTTCTTAGGATAAGGGCAGATCGCGTTAAGGGTGCACTCCCCGCACTTCGGCCGCTGTGCCCTGCATGTTTCTCTGCCGAACCTGATGAAGGACATGTGGACCTCCCTGAACCTGTCAGGGGTGGAGGCGTCCTCCAGGACCCTCCTCACATCCTCATAGGACGCGTTCCGCGGGACGATCTCCAGACGCTTACATACTCTCTCGATGTGCCTGTCCACGGGCACGACCTGGCGGCCGGCCACGAACATGAGGGCCACGTCCGCGGTTTTGAGGCCCACCCCAGGGAGCTCCACTAGCTCCTCCCTCGCCTCCGTGAAGCTCTTCTCAAAGACCTTGGAGAGGTCTCCCCCATACTTGTCCATTACTACCCTGCTGACCGCCTTCAGGGCCCTGGACCGCTGGTTGTACATCCCCGCCGGTCTAATGGCCTCGACTATAGTAACCGTCAGAGCTGCGTCGATGTTCTCCGGTGTAATACCCACCATTTCCTCAAGCCTCTCGTAGGCAGTGGACTGGTTCTTGCTGTTGGTGTTCTGGCTCAGCATGGTGGCGACGAGCCCCCGGAACGGGTCCCTGTTGTACTGAAGCGACTCGACGGGGTACTCTTGGAGCACCTTGTATACAGCTGTCTCCGCTCTTCTGAAGATAGGTGCCTCTGCTGGCGTTGGGGGACTCACCTTAAGCTCCTTGATGCGGCTGGCCACCAGTTGCAGCAGCTCCTGCAGGTTGATGCGCTCCATGGCCGAGACGCTTACCCAGGGCACCTTTAGAGCCTCAATACTGAGCTGCTTCCCAATCGTGTATTCAAGCTCAGGCGCCTTATCCAACTTGTTGAAGACCACGACGATCCTCTCGTGGGCAACACCAATGTCCTTTAGGAGCTTTATCCCTTCGGCGAGCTTTATCTGGAGCGTTAACAGCGGGTCCGTGATCTCCAGAAGCAATATGACTAGGTCCGAGCTGCGGATGTCGAGGAGGTTAAGCTTAAAGCTCTGGATGAGCCGGGGGTCCAGGTCGATGACGAAGCCGATGGTGTCTATGAAGAGCACTGAGGTCTCGTGGTCGATGAACCTGCGCTGGTACTTGCTGGACAGGGTGGTGAACGGCTTTTCGCTGACGGGCTTATGGTCCCCCGTTAGGGCGTTGAATAGGCTCGTCTTCCCCGCGTTGTAGAAGCCGGCTATGCAGACCGTAGGGTACCCCAGTTTTTTGCGGCTCCATATCTGCTTCTCCTTCTCCGCCATCAGCTTATCAATCTCTTCCCTGATCCTTGCCTGGCTCCGCGTCAGCTCCCTGAGCTGGCCGCGGAACCCGTACTCGCCGCCGCTCCTGAAGAAGGGCCTGTCGTACCTGTAGTTGATGGACGCCTGCAGCTTGTAGAAGGGCGCCATCTTCTCTACTCGGGCCGCCTCGATCTGGAGCTTGCTGAGCCTATCTGAGGCCATCCTATCGAATATCTCCAGCGTGAGCTCGTACCGGTCCACTACCTCAACATCGAGAGCCCTGAGCAGGTTGAGCTTCTGGCTACTCTTGATAATGTTGTAGAAGACTACTATGTCCACTCCCAGGGCCTCAACTTTCTTTTTAAGCTCCTTTACCTTACCGCTGCCGATGTAGAACTTGCTGAAGGGCTTAAACCTGCTCTGGATCATCTCGCCCACAACCTCGATGTCCAGCGTCTCCACAAGGCTTCTGAGCTCATCCATCTTGACTCGGTACAGAATGTGGTCGTGAACGTTGGTCTTCAGCATGCACAGTATCGCCCTGGGCTTACGCTTCTCACCTCTCTCCGTGATCGTCTCGGCCATGTGCGACAACTGTTTGGGCTGGAGCCCGTATTAAACTCATCTAATAGACGTCGCTGAGGGACTCTGAGACGTTGTCCAGGGCCTCGACTACGTAGACCTCCAGCGCCGCCATAAGGCGAGCCACCTCTCCCCTAAAGGCCTTCTCAACGGTGACGCCCATATGCTCCAAGAGCTCCGAGAAGCGTGTATTCAGCTCGCTCCCCTCCTCATCGAAGTCAGTCAACACGAGGACTCTTTCGTTTTCGCTGGAGATCGTCTCGGCCAGCTCCGCGTCGTTCACGCAGAACCTATTGCAGGTGGCCACCTCCCCCGCGTACCCTAAGTACCTGAGAGCCTCCACGTCCCGGGGCCCCTCCACGAGAACCAGGTCAACGCTGCGCTCCACCTCAGATAGCAGGAGCTTAAGCCTTTCAAGGGCATCCCTTTTCCTCGTTTCACTCATCCCTGTTCAACCCGCACAGAATAAGGGTCAGGTCGTTAACATTGGTGCCCGTCGGCCCCGTTAATATGTTGTCCCCAAGCGCCTTGAAGAAGCTGTAGGAGTCGTTTCTCTCAAGGAACGCGCCCGGGGAAAGCCCCTTTTCAAGCGCCCTGGCCGTCGTCGCGCCGTCGGCGAGGGCGCCAGCCGCGTCCGTCGGCCCGTCGATGCCATCAGTTCCCAGAACCGCGATCACGCAAGTCAGGCCCCCGACGCTCATCGAGGCGCTTAGGGCGAGCTCCTGGTTCCTGCCGCCGACCCCGTCCCCCTTCACCGCGACCGTGGTCTCGCCGCCTAGAACGAGGCAGGCAGGCAGCTTAAGCGGATGCCCGTTAACCTGTACCCCTCTAGCTAACCCCGATAAGAACACGCCCGCGTGCCTAGCCTCCCCTTCAAGGTGAGTCGTGAGCAATAGTGAATTGTAACCCAGGTCACCGGCCATCGCGGCGGCCCTCTCCGCGGCTGCAAGGTTGCTGGCTACGACAACATTGTGTACGTCCCTAAACAATGGGTCGTCGGCCTTGGGTGTCTCGGCGACGCTGCCTTCCATCCCACCCGCCAGGTGTCCTCTCACCCCTTCGCTTAGATGCCCAAATAAGCCGTATTTCTTCAGTACGTTTACGGCGTCTGCGAACGTGGTCGGGTCGGGGGCAGACGGCCCCGAGGCTATGGTGTCGATGGGGTCGCCCACAACATCCGAGAGTATCAGACTCACAACCCTTGCTGGTCGGCAGGCTCTTGCGAGCTGCCCCCCCTTGAAGGCTGACAGGTGCTTCCTCACGGAGTTCAGCTCGCCTATGGTTGCCCCGGCCTTCAACAGCCCGGCAGTGATGCCTTGGATGTCGCCGAGGGTCACGCCTTCAGAAGGCAACGGCATCAAGGCTGATCCGCCTCCCGATATGAGGCAGATAACCACGTCGTCTGCGCCCAAGGCCGAGACGAGGCCAATCATGTCCCTCACGCCCCGGACGCCCTCCTCGTCTGGGATCGGGTGGGACGCCGGGTTGAGGCGTATGCGCTTCAGCCTGAAGCTGCTCTCTGTGCCCCTTAGGACGTTCACTGAGCCGGCTGTCACCCGGTCGCCGAGAGCCTCCTCGACGCCCTCAGCCATGGGGCCCCCCGCCTTCCCTCCGCCTACAACTATGACCTTCCCGGCGTCGTTTAGGTGTACGTGCTTGCTGCCTACCCCGATCCAGTCTCCTGATAAGTGGAGCTTATCCAGTACCGCTCTCTTCGGGTCCACCGCCTCCAGGGCAGCCTCGAGCGCCTTCAACGCGTCTGAGCGCAGCCCTCTCAGCGCAGGGGTTCTTCCGTTGTCCGTCAGCTGCCGCTTGTTAACGATCTTCATGTAGCGCCCACATCGATGTCGGGTACATGAGAAATGTTTTGGCGCGGGAAAAGTTTTGGGAGGGTTACTCCCTGACGATGTACTCGCTGGCGCTCGGCGGCTCCGGGCTCATACCCTTCCTCGTCCTGATCTTCTGTATAAGGTCCAAGAGCATGTTGTCCGGAACGGGAGCCCAGTGGTCGAAGGTCATCTGCCAGAAGGCTGCCCCGCTCGTGGCTGCTCGTAGCTCTTGGGAGAGGCCCAGGGTCTCGGCCACAGGGACCATACCTAGTATGTTGATGATGGGGCCGTCCTGCTCCACGCTGTGGATGTGTCCGCGCTTCCTGCTGAGGAGGCCTGTGACGTTGCCCATCTCCGTGGCGGGTACTCGCACGCTGATCTTGTATATGGGCTCCAGCAGTGTCGGGTTGGCGCTGAGTATGCCGGCGTAGAGTGCTCCGCGGACAGCCGGCATCATCTGGGCAGGCCCCCTATGGACGGGGTCCTCGTGAAGCTTGAGGTCCACCATGTCTACCAGTAGGCCTCTGACGACCTCCCCCGCGAGGGGCCCATTCTGTAGAGCCCACTGGAAGCCTCCGCTGATGTGCTGCTTGACCTCTCTCAGGCCCTGTATGCCCACCGTTGTGTCTATGAGCATGTTGGCGTTCGCGTTTATAGCGAAGACTTGGCGGGCCTCGCGCGTCTTCCACCCAGCCTTCTGTATGAGCACCTCCTCCAGCTTGCTCTGGCTGAGGAGTTCGTTGATCTCGCCGTCCCTGATGAGCTGGACTATGATCTCGTTCAGGGGCTTCAAGTTGAAGAATATCCTGTTGTGCTTGTTCGGGCTCTTACCCATGTAGGGGCCTGCTTCCTCCCTGATGGCCTCGCGGTAGACGACTGTGGGCTCAGTCTGGATGAGGTCGAGGCCGTACTGGCTCTTGATGTCCTTAACCGCTATCTCCAGGTGCAGCTCACCCATGCCCGCCAAAAGGTACTCGCCCGTCTCCTGGTTGATTGTTGTGACCAGGTTGGGGTCCTGTATGCTCATCTTCTGCATAGCGTCGATGAGCTTGGGGAGGTCGGTGGGCCTCTTGGGCTCCACGGCTATCGTCAGGACGGGGTCCGAGGCGTACTTTATCGACTCGAAGGGCGTGGCCGTGTCTTTGAGTTCCTCGTCTACGATGGTCTCGCCCGCCCTGGCGTCAGACAGGCCCAGGAGTGCGACGATGTTCCCTGCGGGTATCTCATCAACGATCTCGCGGTACTGGCCCATGTAGATGCTGACCTGCTGGGCCTTGAACACCTTCTCGGCGCCTAGGAGGTAGAGGGTGTCGCCTCTCCTTATGGTGCCGCTGAAAACCCTGCCGGTGCTGACCACGCCTGCCTGAGGGTCGATGACGATGTTGGTGATGCATATGACTAGGGGGCCGTCGGGATCGACAGTCATCATGGATTTACCCATAACGCTGTCGATCTCACCCTTCCAGATTTGCTTGATGCGCTTCCCTTGGTGCTCGTTGGGGTTCGGCAGCTTGTTGACGGCCATGCCCAAGATGGCCTCGTGGAGGGGCAGCGTCTCCTGCAGCTCCTTCAGTTTACCGTCGCCGTACATCTTTATGATGTCGGGGAGGGTGTACCCATTCTTCTGGAGGATCGGCAGGGTGAAGCCCCAGAGGTCTAGGGCTGAGCCGAAGGCCACCTCTCCCTTGGCCGCGTTTATCGTCCAGACGTTCTTCACCTCGTCGGTGCCGTAGGTCTGGACTATCTCGTTGAACTTGTTGATGATCCTTAGGAGCTTCTTCTGGATGGCCTGGGGGTCCATCTTCAGCTCCTTGATCAGCCTGTCGAACTTGTTGATGTAGAGGACCGGCTTAACCATCTCGTCCAGCGCTAAACGGAGTCTGACCTCCGTCATGATCTGGAACTCCTCGACCGCGTCTACCAGCAGAATGCAGCCGTCCAGCGCCCTCATGGCCCTGGTTACTTTCCCGGAGAAGTCCACGTGGCCCGGGGTGTCGATGAGGTTGATGACGTACTGGCTTCCCTCCTCCTCGTAGAGTAGGCTGATGTTGGCTGTCTTGATGGTGATGCCTCTCCTCTGTTCCTCCTCCAGGTAGTCCAGGGCACGGGCCTCCCCCGCTCTGGTGGGCGCCATAAGGCCGGCCTGTGCAAGTAGGCTGTCGCTCATAGTGGTCTTACCGTGGTCGATGTGAGCGATGATGCCTATGTTCCGGACCTTGTCCCGATTATGCATCAGTTTAAGGATCTCTTCTGTCTGCTTGAATCGCGGCATAACTAGGTCAGTTCCTTAACCCTAATTTGACTATAGACATTAGCAGGAGTCATTTAAACCCTTTCTTGTAGCAGAATTTGTAGGCAACGGCGAGGGAGCTCTATATAGGATCCTGTGCTGATAATTACACGGGTGTAGGGTAATTACGTCTCGGGGCAAAATAAAAACGATATCGTTGGTTTAGAGCGTCAAGCATTCGGTGCACATGATAATCCAGAAAATGTGAGAAGGAGAAGCGTTGAGTGCTCTAGCTCCTCTTTTCTCTCTCTCTCACCGAACATATCTCGTTCCCGGCCTTCAGCACGTTGTCGATGCTTATGGTTGCTATCGCGGTGCTGTACTCGCTGATGATCCTTAGCTCCCATGCGATCTCGTTCACGTGTGCGGACAACTGAGGATCGTGATTCTTCAGGAACTCCTTCAGGAGCGAGTCCTCCTCCAGGTCCACGGCCTCGTACAGGTCGACGGCGTCGCTGGCCAGCTTGAGGTCGCTTTCGAAGAGGCTTTTCATAGCCTGGTCGAACATGTTGAAGCATATCTGGCATATCTGGCTGAGCCGCTCAATAAGCGACTCGTCTGACTCGTCCCTGAAGTTCTCCAGCTCGATGATGTTCTTGGACACGTTGTTGAGCCTGTCCCCTATCATCTCGAGGTACCAGGCTATGAGGTTGTGTTCCACGATCTCCATGGGGTCCACTATGCCTATGGCCTCGGAGACTAGCCTGCTCTGCTGGGCGCTGGCTAGGAGCCGGGCTAGTAGCCAGAAGATTGTGTCGGCCTCGTGCTCCCTGGCGATGGCGTCCTTCGCGAGCTCCATGTCCCTGTCGATGAGGGCGTCTATGCTCTCCTTGAACATGATGCTGGTGATGACGTAGAGGCGCTTGATGACCGTCTCCAGAGGGAAGTTCTTCGGGTCTATGCTGCATTGGAGGAGCAGGTGCCTGTCGCTCTCCTCTATGATCCCTATCCCTAGGAGCCTCTGCGTGACCTCCCTGATGCTCTCTATCTGCTCCCTCATCAGCCTCCTGGATGACTCGACCAGTATGAGGTTGCGGCCGAGGACGTAGTTGCCGACGATTACCCTCGCGAGCACCTTGGTGTTGTCACAGTTGTCCACGTTCACAACGTACATGATGCTGTCCTCGGCCTTGGTGGGCTTCGGAGTTATTCTTAGGGCCCCGTCGTTCTCCTCCGATATGAATACGAGGTCTCCCTTGGTCACGCCCATCTTCTTGGCCCAGTTCATCGGTATCGATACGGACAGCGTCGAGTACCCTACTTTCTGTATCTTCCTAGGCTCCATTTACTTCACCATCCCGGTAAATATCGGTACCCACCCAGACAGGTGGAGTATCTCAAATACATAGTTTGAACCCACCTTAACGGTTGGGGTTTTTACCATCATTAATCGCGGGAAATAGTATTTACTAGCTTATAAAGTATGCTTTGGAGCTTTCCCCAGGCTCCGAGGAGCCGTTCACAGTATCACTCCCTCCCCCAGGAGCTTCGGGAACACCGGAAAGTAGAGTTTCAGGAAGACCAGCAGAAGTATGGATAGCATCGCCGCGGCGAGGGTTCCGTAGTCGAACCCCGTCATCTTGAGCTCGTACAGGTTTGTTCGCTTCTCGGTGGCGCCGAACGCCCTGCTCTCCATGGCCTCGGCCAGCTCCAGGCTTCTCCTTATCGAGTTGATGATGAGGGGTAGAAGTATCGGGATGTAGTTCCTCACCCTCGCTATGAAGCTGCCCTTATCCAGCTCCAGGCCCCGGCTCCTCTGGGCGTCTATGATGGTCTGGGCCTCCTCGGCGAGCACGGGCACGAACCTTATGGCAGTGATGAAGGCGAAGTTGAACTCGAAGGGTATCCTGGCCTTCTCTAGGGCTAGGCTCAGCTTGTCCGGGCTCGTGGTGAGGAAGAAGATGCTGAAGCTGGTTACGAGGACTATGAATCTCAGTGTAAGCGCGAGGCTATACTCTAGGATACCGTAGGTGAGGACGCCGCCCCTGAAGTAGTAGAAGCTGGCCATGTTGGTGACGAAGATGATGGCGGCTATGAAGGATGCGCCCTTGAGTGACTTGAGCCACTCGCGCGTCACCTTGGCGGAGGCCACAAGCGGCACCTGGACGATGAACACGACGATGAGCGGCACAAGCTCGAGGAACATGACGGATGCCGAGAAGAACACCATTGTGAGCAGGAACTTTACGCGGGGGTCCATGTTGTGTATGGCCGTGTCGCCGCGGGTGAACCTTAGGCTCTCTAGGAGACTCATCTACCAGCCTCCTTGAGGTCACGTACGAGTATGTCGTACGCCTCGTCTACGTCAAGTACGTCTTCCGGCAGCCCATGCTTCGAGAGCATCGCGAAGAGCTTGGTGATCTCCGGCTGGGCCACGCTGCACTCGCTCAGCTTCTTGGGGCAGGTCATGATCTCCTTGGCGGGGCCCTCCCCTATGATCTTACCCCTGGCCATCAGGACTATCTTGGGCTTGCTCTCGGCCACGAACTCGACGTCGTGGGTCACGACGACCACCGTCTTGCCCTGTATGCGAAGCTGCATGAGGAAGTGGCGCAGCCTCTCCTTCTGCCCGTAGTCCTGCCCGACGGTCGGCTCGTCGAGTACGAGGATGTCCGGGTCCCACGCCAGTACCGAGGCCAGGGCCACCCTCTTTCGTTCACCGCCGCTGAGGGTGAAGGGGCTGCTGTCCTTGTACTCGTTAAGGTCCAGCAGGTTCAGCGCCCACTTGACGCGGCTGTCCACTACAGACTCCTTGAAGCCGAAGTTCCTGAGGGCGAAGCTCACCTCCTTCTCAACGGTCTCCTCGAAGAGCTGGTCGTCCGGGTTCTGGAAGACGAGTCCGACGCTCCTGGAGAGCCTGGCGACGCTCGTGGTGGAGGTGTCCACGTTGTCGATGAGGACGGACCCCTTCCCGGGTCTTAGCAGGCCGTTGAAGTGCTTCACGAGCGTCGTCTTACCGGCCCCATTCTCTCCCATGATGGCCACGAACTCTCCGTGGTTTATTGTAAGGCCGACGCTGCTCAGCGCCTTGACGTTGCCGGGGTAAGTGTAGTCCACACCTTTCACCTGGATGGCTGGGTGGTGGTGGAACTCGCCCGTGTAATCGTCTAATGCTCCCATGTCCACCGGGTGCTTGGTCCCTCGGCTGCTCAGCCTTGGCTTAAGAGCCTCGTATAGGGCCTCCGCTGAGATGGGTAGACCGTCGAACCCGAACCCATGTGACTCCAGCCTCCTTGAGAGCTCCAGGACCCTCGGCGTGCCGACCCCTAGGAGACGGATGGAGTCCCTGCTCAGGACCTCTGAGGGCTCTCCGTCGCTCACGACGCTCCCGTTGTTGAACACTATTATCCGGTTGACGTACTTTGAGGCTAGGTCCATCCTGTGCTCGATGAGGATGATAGTCATCCCGAACTCCTTGTTGAGCCTGTCGAGGACCATGAATATGTGCTCGGCTCCGACGGGGTCCAGGAAGGCGGTGGGCTCGTCCATGACTATGATCTCGGGGTGCATCGCGAGGATGGATGCTATGGTCAGCCTCTGCTTCTGGCCCCCGGACAGCTCGTGGGTGGCCCTACTCATGAGCGGCTCTATGCCAGTTGAGTCGGCTGCCCAGTTGATCTCCCTGAGCATCTCGTCCTTCGGCGTCCCCAGGTTCTCCAGGCCGAAGGCGATGTCCTTCTCCACGGTGAGGGCGAATATCTGGTTGTCCGGGTTCTGGAAGATGAGCCCCACGTGCCGCGCCAGCATCATCGTGGGGTGCTCCCTGGTGTCCAGGCCGGAGACCCTCACGGTTCCACTCATTTCTCCGCTGTAGAACTTGGGTATGAGGCCATTCAGGGTTCTGCAGAAGGTGGTCTTGCCGCATCCGCTGGGGCCCGTGAGCAGTATGAACTCGCCGGGCTCTATGTCCAGGTTGACGTCCTTGAGGGCGGGTTTGGAGGCGTGGGGGTAGCTGTATGTAAGGTCTCGCGTCTCAATGATCGTCAAGCCGTCCGCCCTCTCAAAGGGACTCGATTATGGGGGCCCCTAGAGATATAATAGTTATGCCTATAATACCTGTTGCTGCGAGCTGTCCACAAGCTTCTTGACTACCTCGAAGAACCTGATCTTGAACTCGTCCAAGGAGCCCTTGCAGTTGATCCCTGCGGCCGTGGGGTGACCGCTACCCGAGCCGCCAAACTCGCCCCCAAGTCGAGACGCCAGGTCACCTAGGTTGAGACACGTGAGGCTGCTGAAATCGTTTGAGGACCGTAGGCTGACCCTGATCTCGCCCTTCTCCTCGCCCCCAACGGCTACCAGATCCCCGCCCAGGGAGACGAGGGCCCTGGCGCCTGAAGCCTGATAGGAGCCCAGCTGGCTGAAAACGATCGTCCAGGGGCCGTAAACCCTTAATTCCGCTCTCTGCCCGGCTTTCAGCCGGGCCAGCTTCTCCGAGTTATCCATGGGGCTGGCCATGATGTTTTTTACCTCGCCGATGTCGCCCACGGCCTCCAGCAGCTCCGACGCCGCCCTGAAAGTCTCGGCGCCTCCCATGGAGAAGTGCCTGCTGTCGAATACCATCCCCGAGAGAAGAGCCTTTGACGTCCGCGGCGACGGCTTGACGCCGTGGTGCCGCATAATCCTGTAGACGATCTCCGAGGTGGACGACGCATCTGGCTCCAGGATGTAGAGGTCGGCAAGGGCGGCTACGTCGTCGTCGCGAATGTGGTGGTCTATGAAGATAATATTGGCGTCGGCGCCTCTAAGGATGGGCTCGTAGGCGCCCAGCTGGTTTAGCGCTCCTGTGTCAACCGTGATGATCGTGTCAGGGTCAGTCGTTGAAGCAGTCTCACTGATCTTGATGCCTAGGCTCGAGGCTATGGACCGTGAAAGGGTGCTCACGTCGTCCGGCAGGAGTATCTCAGCCTTAGAGCCTGGTTTAAGCGTCTCGAGGAGCTCCTTAACGCCCTGTGCGGCTCCTAGTACATCGGGATCTGCGTTGTGGTGCCCAGTGATGATGACCCTTTCCCCTATGAGCTCGGCCAGCCTACCATAATCTCGCTCCAAAGCCCTGCACCTGCGAGAACAAAATCGATGTCGTCAGCGGGCGTGATAAGACTTTAGGCGCTGGGGTTGATCCCGAGCTCCTTCTGGAGGGTCTCCTGGAGCCCGGTTAGCTTTTCCTTGGTCTTATCCTCCTGCTTCTGGAGCACCTTGACCCTCATGTCGAGGAACTCCTTCCTTTCCTCGAGCTCCTTTATGACCTGGTCCCTCTTCTTCTCCACGAGGACGGCGCCCACCGACTTGTACACCTTCGACTCGTCGGCGACCTCCTTCAGGACCTCCAGCGCCTTATCGGACTCCGCTATCTCCATCTCTATCCTCTGCCTTTGGGCGAGGAGCTGCTGCATGGTGTTCTGGAGCTGTTGTAGTCTTTGGAGCCGTTCCTGGACCTGCGGTGGAAGCTGAGATATGTTTGACATGTTTAACGAAGAGAATACCATGTAGCCCTCTTTTAATGTTACCCTAAGTGGGGGTGGATGGCTACTTCATCCAGTCCCGTCCCAGGGTCTCGCGGGCTATGATGACCTTCTGGATGTTCTGCGCGCCCTCCGCCCCGATGCAGTAGCTCATGAGGCCCCTGACGCCCATCTCCAGGGGGCACTCCTTGGTGTACCCGTAGGCTCCGAGCCAGTACATGACCCGCCTGAAGGTGTCAAGGGCGTGGTGGGGCGCTAGGTACTTGCACATGCCAAGGTACTTGCTGACCTCGAGGGCCGAGAAGGTCCCGTGCTTGTACTTCTGGTCCAGCATCCAGGCGGTCCTGTAGACCAGGCTCTTAATGGCCTCGTGGTGGGCGGCCATGTCGGCCAGGTCGAACTGGATTCCCTGGTACTTGGCTAGCTGCTGGCCGAAAGCCTCGCGCTCCTTGATGTAGTCCATGCCGATCTCCAGGCACCTCTGGGCGGCTCCGATGCAGCTAGCCGAGACTAGGACCCTTGCGGCGTCGAACCCCTCCATGGTGTAGTAGAAGCCTCTCCCCGTCTCGCCCAGCTGGTACTCCTTGGGCACCTTGACGTCAGTCATCTTGAAACCACCCGTGCTGATGGCCATCCTGCCCATGTTTTCGAAGCGCTTGGTGATCTCCACGCCCTCCTGGTTGATTGGCACGAAAACCGCGGACATCCCTCTGTGGCCGGCCGCACGGTCCGTGTAGCCCGAGACGAAGTACCCGCCGTTCATCTCGGCGGCCTCAGCCGTGCCGCTGATGTAGCACTTCTCGCCGTTGATGACCCAGCCTTTCCCGTCGGGCTTGATGACTGTCTTGAACCCGGCGACGTCTGAGCCGCCGCCGGGCTCGGTGACGCCTATCCCTATGAAACCCTTCCCCTTGGAGGCCCGCCTAATGTAGGCCTCCTTCACGGTCTCCGATGCTAGCCTGTTGATCACGTAGCCCCAGCTAGCCTGGACCAGGTAGAAGACTGGGGTAGCCACAGAGATGTCGGCGTACCCGAGCTCCTCGGCGCCTATCGTTGCTGTGACCCAGTCAGCGTCTGAGCCCCCGTCCTCCTCAGGCAGAGTCAACAACAGTAGCCCGAGGTCACCTAGTCCCTCCATGAGGGAGCGAGGTATCTCGTGCTTCGTGTCGTTCTCCCTCACCTGCTCTAGGGTGAGGTTCTTTGAGAGCCACTCTTTTACGGCCTCACGGAACAGGTCCTGTTCTTCAGTGAATGAGAAATCAACCAACGTTTTCACCAGACGAAGTGAGGTGAGAATTAGCTGAACCGAATTTAAAACCTTCGACACAGATCGAACAAACTTTCGACCCTAAACGATTGGAACCTGCGTCGCCTCTAAATACTCTGGGAACCTAACCCTATGTGATTGAGCGATGAAGGTGCTTGTACTCGGTATGGGGCTCATGGGCCCAGCCATTGCCAAAGACTGCTCAGAGGCCCCCGAAGTGACTGAGGTCACGGGCTGCGACGTGGACGAGGGTAAGCTAGAGTCAGCAAAAGAGCATGTTAATAATGAAAAGTTCCGCACGGCGACCATCGACATCACGGACAAGGACGCCCTCGTGAAGATGATGAGGGGCTACGATGTGGTCATCAACGGCACGGCCGCCAGGTTCAGCATGGACGTGCTCGAGGCGGCCATGGAGGCGAAGGTCAACCTGGTGGACCTCGCGGGGGGCGGCTACCCGCAGGAAGGCGAGGCGTACGACAGGGTGAAGAGGGCGGGTATCACAGCCATACCGGGCTGCGGCGTCGACCCCGGCCTCATAGACATCCTCTCGGGGCAGGCCATGAGCATGCTGGACGAGGTGGACGACGTCATGTTCGCCTGCGGCGGCCTGCCCAAAGACCCGTCGCCGCCTCTGGACTACAAGATAGTCTTCGGGGGCACCAGGATGCCTGTGCGCCCCGGGAAGGTGCCCATGATCGTGGAAGGGAAGATGGCGGAGCTTAACAGGTACAGCGAGGTTGAGTCAATATTCGTTGAGGGGCTTGAGCCCATGGAGGCCTTCGTGGATGGCTACGCATCGTCGCTCCTTAAACTTTCGCTGGAGAGGGGGGTCAAGAACTTCAGGGGCAAGACCGTCAGGTACTCGGGCTTCGTGGACAAGATCGCGTTCCTCAACGAGCTGGGGCTCATCAGCGAGGAGCCCGTGGACTATGAGGGTAGGGACGTCGTGCCCCGCGAGCTTTTCCACAAGATCATATACCCGCTCGTGAAGTTCGACACCGAGGCCGGCGACAGGGACCTCACGGTGCTTCTAGTGAGGGTCGAGGGGAGGAGAGGCGGCTCTGACGTGAGAGTCAACTACGATATGGTGGACGTATTCGACGAGGAGACGCATACTACGTCCATGGCAAAGACCACGGGCTACACGGCCGCCATCGTGGCGAGGATGCTGGGGAGGGGAGCCATAAAGCTGAAGGGCATCCAGTGGCCGGTGAGAGTGATCAGGGGGCCCCTCTTCGAGGAGTTGCTGATGAAACTCAGGGAGCGCGGCGTGGAGGTGACCGAGACGGTCACGACCACCCGAGAAGTCTAGGTCCCCCATTAAAAATTAAAATAGTGTTACTTCAGGGGCATCACAGGCGCGTTGACGGCCGGTATCTCCTTCTCTATCGGGAGTATGGCTCCGACAATGGGCCTAAACTCGATCCGGATAGTCACGTAGTGCCTGCTCTAGATGTCCTTGTGGTCTGTGAGGACCGGTTTGATGTTGCTGCTCTGTATGTTTTTGGAGTATGTATGGGCCTGCATCCTCGCGCCTATCTCCAGCAGCGAATCCGTGTTGCTGTTGATGGGCTTGATGGTCGTTACCGTCCCGTTCGTGAATATGTTGTGTGAGAACCCTCACAGACATGGTTGTAGAAAGCGCCTTGCTCTATTGGCCCGCCCTTTTTGAGAGCGAGTAATATATTACGAGTGAGACTATCGTCGGGATGTGGAATATGGAGACCTCGAACCTTGTGTCAAGGAACTGGTAGCTGCTTCGCTGCACCAGACCGATGATTATGGATGTGACCACTAGCAATATGCATGTCTTTCTCCACGACTCCAGTTCGATGGTCATGTTGGATCTATTTCGTGGCTAGTAGATCGATTAGGGGTATGTCCTGGAAGCTTCCCTCGGGGAGGGTTCTTCTGACGGTCATCGGCAGCACGCCCTCCTTGAGCTCCTCAATGGCTATGTCGATGGGGTCGTTCATTCCGGCTGGAAGTGGCGCTAGTATGGGGGCCCCGAGGGTCACCTGGAGGGCTCTCGCCCCCACAATTCTAGCCCTCTCGAAGCGCGTCAGCTTCGGGGGTCCAATCGTCACGGTTTTGCTCAATTTGATCGCTCAGCGTATTTTTATGGGCGGTGCCGCCCTTCGAGGAGCCGGGAAAACTACGTGGCTGGGCACGTTTTAATTAGTTTTACCCAACACCTTGAAGCTATAACCCAAACGAAGGGTAGTAGATATAAACGTTTCTTAGAGGGAGGCGCTGTTTGCCCCTCCTGCGGCAGAATGTTTAGGAAATGGGTTGATAGATGGAAAAGGGGCTCCGTTTCAGGGGTGTTTCTCGGCGACGACCTCGTTCCTCAGGGTGCCCAGTTTCTCAACGCCTGACTCTATAACGTCCCCGATCTTCAGGAGCCCGAGGGGGTGGGCGGCTCCGACGCCTGAGGGTGTCCCTGTGGCGAACACGTCTCCGACCTCGAGGGTGATGCCGTCTGAGAGGGTGCTGATTATCGTTCTGACGTCGAAGATCATGTCCCTCGTGCTGGCCTGCTGCCTCACCGTTCCGTTGACCTTGCACCAGATGTCCAGGTTCTGAGGGTCACCCACCTCCTCGGGTGTAACCAGGTAGGGCCCCATGGGCGCGAAGGTGTCCAGGCTCTTGCCCCTGTACCACTGCTGGTGCTGCCTCTGCAGGGTGCGCTCCGAGATGTCCTGGAACACCATGTAGCCCGCGACGTGGTCGTAGGCCTCGTCCCGGGCGATGTACTTGCCAGCTGTGCCGATGACGAAGGCCAGCTCCACCTCGTAGTCCAGCCTGTCCACGGCTCTGCTGTAGACGACGGGGTCGTTGGGCCCCGTGATGGATGTGGGCGGCTTGGTGAAGAAGATGGGGTGGGGCGGCAGGTCCCTATCTCTGCCCCCCTCCTTCACGTGCTCGGCGTAGTTTAAGCCCAGGCAGACGATGTTCTTCCTCGTCCTCGGGATGGGGGCCGCCAGCTTCAGGTCGCTGAGCCTATGCAGGCCGTCGTTTTTCCCGGCCCTGGCTTTCTCCTCCGCCGCCTTGACGGCGTCGGCCACCTTGCCCATGGCTCTCTCACCCTGGCCCAGCAGCTTCAGCATGTCCAGCCTATTGTTCAAGGCCTTGTTGAGGTCGAGCGCGTGCTGGCCGATGACTGCTCCCAGCCCGTAGCCGTTACCCTTTCTGAATGTCAGAAGCTTCATGCCAGTGTATGAAGTGGAATAGGATTTAACGTTATTCACAGTGATTCCTATGGGATGTTGGATGGAGATACGCACTCATAGGCTGGCGAACAGTGGGCTCCTGGGTGAGCCTGTTTACCTGGGGGAGGGCCGGGCCGTCGTGGAGTTGAAGGCTTCCGGTGATATGGCTGTGGACGACAGGGGTCTCGTGCACGGCGGCTTCACGTTTGGCGTGGCTGACTACGCGGCGATGCTGGCCGTGAACGACCCCTTGGTCGTGCTGGGCTCCGCCGAGGTCAGGTTCACGGCCCCCGTGAGGGTGGGCGAGACCATGAGGGCGACCGCGAGGGTTGAAGGATCGGAGGGCAGGAGACGGGACGTGTCGGTGGCGGTCGAGGCCGGGGGTCGCACCGTCCTAGAGGGGGCCATGACGTGCTTCGTGCTGGCGAGGCACGTGCTGGGCCCCGCCCCTGGTTCGTAGATAAAGGTTCCGCCGAAGTCTTTTATACGCGTTGAAAGCATATTGGGAAGTTCAGGTGATAGTGCAGCTTGATAATTGATCCTTCCAAGAAAGGTTTAGAAAAAGTTCTTCGGGACTACCAGATCGAGGCCCTCAAGATCATTTGGGGCAACACGGGCGGGGGGCTGACCTCCCGGGAGGTCTACGAGGCGGTCAACGGTAGGCTCGGCGGCAGGGGCATCTCCCGGGCCTCCATCATCAACTTCCTCAACGCCATGTGCGACGAGGGCGTCCTGGACTTCGACGAGGAGACGTGTAAGGGCGGGATGAGGAGGAAATACTCCAAAGGGCTGGACGAGAGCGGCTTCAAGAGGTATATAGCGTCCACGGTTCTGGAGAGCCTGATAAAGGACTTCCCGGACCAGACCGTCGAGGCC
>Ga0154711_186_pt1 | contig 24179 bp, 27 predicted proteins | sample Rifle2008BG13ft_FD_105571 | JGI IMG/M metagenome (GOLD analysis project Ga0154711, IMG submission 105571) | Candidatus Bathyarchaeota archaeon RBG_13_60_20 | reverse complement strand
TACGGCAGGGGCGCCTGCGACATGAAGGGCCCGGACGCCTGCATACTCCAGGCCGTCAAGGAGCTCGCCAAGGAGCCGCTGAAGAGGCAGCTCACCGTGGCCTTCACGGCCGGCGAGGACACGGGCGGATGGTACGTCACCCGCGTCGTCAGCGACAAACTGGTCACCAGAGACGACGCAACGTTCGGCGTCATACCCGAGCCGAGCATGATGGAGATCATTCCCGTCCACAAGGGCGGCGGCGGAGCAGAGGTCCTCGTGCACGGGCGGGCGGCCCACAGCAGCCGCCCCGAGCTGGGCGTCAACGCCAACCAGAAGGCAGCCGACTTCCTCGTAGCCCTGCGCGGGCTGCAGGCCGAGCTCGACAAGACGAGGCACCCGCTGCTCGGGCCCTCAACCGTCGAGTGCACCATGATGACGGGGGGCTTCAAGGCCAACATCATCCCCGACCAGGCAAGGCTGACCATCAACATGAGGCTCATCCCCGCCCACGGCGACCCGGCCGTCTCGAGGAGGTGGCTCACAGACATCATCGAGCGACTCGGCGCCGTGGACCCCCAGTTCAAGGCCGAGGTGCTCAGCCACAGGGCCAGCGAGCCCCTGGACGTGCCCCTGGACAGCGCCGTCGTGAGGACCCTCAGGGACATCCTGGGCACCGAGCCCGTGGGGGCCCCCTACTACACCGAGGCCGTGGAGTACACCCGGGCGGGGATACCCACAGTCATCTGCGGCCCGGGAAGCATAGATCAGGCCCACACCCCCGACGAGTACATCGCCCTCGACCAGCTCGACAGGGGCGTCTCGGCCTTCAAGGAGCTCGTGAAGAGAGTCTGCCTCTAGCCTATTTTCTATCCTCGTATTAGGAATACACCAAGTAAACACTCATTATGAAAATGTGATTGATCCCCCATCCTCAACACCGTAGAGTAACCACGATCTACAACCCATCAATGATAACTTATATAAATATAGAAAATACTATGATAATCAGGCGAATGAAATGAGTGACGTCAAGTTCGATTTAAAGCCGGTAGAGAAAAAGCCTTCAAGAAAATACAGGAAAGGAAGTAAGTACGACCCTATTATCGACAGCTTCCTAAAGAGCAGTCACGACCTCGTGAAGGTTGATGTGCCAGGGAAAGATGCCAACTACCTGAGAACACAGCTTAAGAAGAGGATAGACGCCAGAGACATACAGAACAAGATCGAGGTCTCGGTTGTCAACAACATAGCCTACCTTGAAAAGAAGTAAACAGGTTTACCTCTTTTCAATATTTTTCATTCAACTATCCCAGTTATACTAGAACCTGATTAAAGGAACAGTAGCCGGCGCTATATCTGGACGGTGGGGCACCCTAGCTTGGGTAAGAACTCCTCCGCCTCCGCAGACTCCAGCTTGAGGGTGTACATATATCTCCCCGACCTTAACTTGAGCTTGGTGCCGTCCTTGTTCTTCTTGACCTTGCACTCGGAGGCGTTCTTAGAGAGCTCGACGAACTCCTCCTTGTCCTTCACTTCGATGGGCATCGTTTTATCTCCGCGTCCAGAAGAGACTGAGTGCTTGGTTTTAATGGTTTCGTTTACACCTCGGCGCTGTCTTGCTCCCTCATGAGCCTCAGCACCATGACTAAGCAGAGGGTCATCACGGCCACGTTCAGGTACCACGGGTACACCGGGTTCGCCTCGTAGATGAAGCCGCTCACGACGCTCCCCACCATCGCGGGGATGAACAGTATGAACCCCTGGGCGTAGCCGCCCCCGCTGACGCCAAGGCTGACGCCCTGACCCAGGCCGGCCATGATCCTGCCCCTCACGGCCCTTGGTATTGTGTTGGCCAGGTAGACGCCACTGCTGATCCATATGAAGGCGTTGCCCAGCACCAGCACGATGTAGACCACGGTGGTCCACATGAAGCCCCTGGCGTAGGGAAACGCCAGCATGGCGGGGGCCCCTATGAGGAGGCTTAGCGCCATGCACCTCCTCGGACCGAACCTGTCCACGATGCTGCCGACGAGAAGACTGATGGCCACCTTGGCCAGCCCCGCCACGAGGCTGAGCTGCCCCCACTGTAAGGGTGTCAGCCCGGTTATCTCGGTGGCGTAGACTACCCAGAAGGGCTGAACGAGGCTGGCTATGAATATGAGCATCATGGCTATGACGCTGTAACCCCTCATATTGGACAGTATCCACTTAAGGCTCTCCCATACGTTGCTGTAGCTCTCCCTGAATATCCGGGGGATGTCCCATTGGAACTCCTGCTTCTCCAATGTCTCCCGTAGGTACCTTATCCTCATTGCGGCAACTAGGAGAGCCATAATCAGGCTTAGCGCGTACCCCATCCTCATTGCTGGGACCAGCGTGTACTCCTCGATGAGCCAGCCCCCCACGAAGGGCGACAGTATCCTGACGGCCTCAGGTATGGCAATTGTGAGGCTCAGTATCCTGCCCCTAGCCCCGGGCGGGATGCTGTCAGCCATGATGGCGTTGAGCGCCGGCATGTAGAAGAGGACCAGCTGCTGGACGGATATGGCTACGGCCAGCCACTCCCAGGTCGGGGCCATCACGAAGACGCCGAAGCTCAGGGCGTATAGCAGGGTGGCGTACCCCACCAGCTTGGCCCTCCCCGACTTGTCGGCGAGGTACCCTCCCAGAGGGTAGAAGATCATGCCCGCCGCGCTCCCCAACGCCGTCAGAAGCCCGATCATGGGTTTGCTCCCGCCAAGCGCCTGTATGAACAACGACTGGTACGGGAACACGATACTCATGCTCATGCTCCAGATTACGCGGCTCACCGTGAGGACCAGTATGTTGCCCTTCATGAGCTGCCTGAGGGAGAGATCTCCGCCTGTCTGACCCAATCGGATTCAGGTATGGACAGAGCCCGGCGATAAAAGTCTTTACAGGGAATGGGGCTAGACGGTGAATTCTTCGCCTTGGTTGGGGGCGACCCCCTTCATGTCCAGCTCGTCCCGGACCCACTCGGCCAGGAAGTCGCAGCTCTCCTCCTCCCCGTGGACCACGTAGACGTCAGGCTTGCCCTTCAGGCCCCTCAGGAACTGCTGGAGGGGCGTCTTGCCGCTGTGGCTGCTGAAGTCGAAGTGCTTCACCTTGGCGGCCACCTTCTCCTCCTTCTCCCTGATGGGGAACAGCCCCGTCTCCAGGAGCCTGGCGCCTCCGGTTCCGGGGACCTGGAAGCTGACGAGGAAGACGCCGTTCTCCGAGCCAAGGGCCAGCTTCTCCATGTAGAACATGGCCGTGCCGCCCTGCAGCATGCCCGAGGGCGCGACGATGACGTCGGCCTTCCTGAGGGCCTGCCTCCTGTCCCTCCAGCCCCTTATCTCGTGGATGCCCGCCATGGACTTGGAGTAGGTCTGTGGGGTCTTCACGGCGTCGGGGTCGCTCAGCATCACCTCGTTCACGGCCCTGGCCATGCCGTCGAGGAGCACGTAGCCCTCGAACCTGTGGGCATGGAGTATGCTTATCATCTCGTGGCTGCGGCCCACGGCGAAGGCGGGTATCAGAACCTTGCCACCGTTATTGTTGATGGCCTTGATCTCGCGGAGGAACTCCTCCTCCAGCTGCTTCCTCTCCGGGTGCTCGTGCATCGCGTACGTGGACTCTATGATGACCGCGTCGTACTTCTTCTTGGGCAGCCGCGCGTTGTTGCATATCCTCGTGGGGATAGTGTTGAAGTCACTGGTGTACAGAATCTTCTTACCGTTGACACTGATGTCCACCATGCCGCTGCCGGGTATGTGGCCCGCGTCCATGAGGCTGAACTCTATGTCCTTCATCTTCACCTCCTGGCCGTAGCCGATGTCGTTGCGGCACTCCTGCATCTTGTCCAGCTCAAGGTACTCGAAGGGCAGGTAGTAGCTGTTCAGCTTGATCATGTCCTTCACGAGTATCTTGGTGAGCTCGCTCGTCGCCCTGGTCGCGAAGTAGGGCTTCTTCTCAGAAAGATAGAATAGGGGCACCCCGCCGCTGTGGTCGAGGTGGGCGTGCCCGATGACGATCCCGTCCACGTCCTTGGCCCTCACGTGGCCGGGGAAGTCCGGGGGTGTCCCCGGCTTCACACCGTACTCCAGCAGGAGGTTGGCCTGATCCGATTTAACTAGGACGGCGTTGCCGCCTACCCGGTGGCAGCCGCCCATGAAGCTTAGCTTAACCATTCTCTGTGTTACCTAACCTAGTCGAAACAGTCCGCCGCGTAGGGATATGGCTCCGTGCATGCGGACCACTTCAATCCTTTCCCTCGCGGCCAGGCTTCCCCGGGCCCCGTAGGGGGATGGAACTATTCTGGAAAACTCCCTCTTATATGTTACCTTTCACTGCCCCGTGAATGGGCTCTTGAAGCGGTGGATCAGAACGAGTGGCGTCCTCAGAGCCTCTCAAGAAGCCTTTCGGCTGCCTCAGCCCCCCAAGGGCTGCCCACATGTATCACCTCCGACGCAAGCCCCTCCTCACTGAGAGCCTTCTCCACGGCCCTCTCCAGCTCCGAGCCACCGGAGAGCAGCAGCGCGCCCCTCCCAGCGAATCGTAGGTAGTCGATTACGCTGCGGGCCGTGGACATGATGGTTTCGGAGTCCAGCGGCTCGGATATCTCGTACTGGGAGAGGGGGTACGTCTCGGCCAAGGCCTCCGGGACGACGCCGTAGGGCGCGGCCACGAAGCACAGGTGGGCGCCTCCGGCCTTGTCTCCCAGGCGCCTCTTCAGCTCGGTGAACCCCGGGTAGGTGTTGAATGGCTTGCCTGGGGGGGCCGGCAGCAGCACCAGCTTCGCGTCCCCGGGTAGGCTGTGGCTTGATTTAAGCTGCCTCCTGTACCTGACCACCTGGGGCCTGCGGATGCTCAGGCCGTCGTAGTAGAAGACGCCGCGGCCCTTAAAGCCGGGGCTCTGTTCCTCGAGCCTGTCGCTGTACGCGGTCAGCTTCTTCAGGGCCGAGGTCATCTGCGGGTGGCCCCTGGACCTGGCCTCCACCAGGTCCCAGAGGCTCCCTTCCACGATGGCCTGCTTAACGACGCTCACCTCGGACATGGTGGCGTGGAGGTTGTGCTCGGCTAGGAGCCGCTGCCTCTCCCCGCGGGGCAGGTCCTTGAGGTCCCGGGCCGAGCGCCCGCGGCAGACGGGGCAGCTGCACGGCAGGTACTGGAGGTCCTGGAGCTGCAGGGTGCCCCTGCTGGTGAGGTACCTCTCGTCCTTGGCGTAGATGGCGTAGGCGGCGCTGTCGAACAGGTCGCACCCCATGGCGACGCTCAGTGCGAAGATCATGGGGTGGCCAGCCCCGAAGAGGTGGAGGGGCCGCTCCACGGGGAGGTTGAGCTTCGCAGTCATAACCATGTCCACGAGCACCGGGTACATGTACCGCTCCATGACCTCCGTTGGGCTCCCCAGGGCGTGGACCTGGTACGGCAGCTCGCCCACGAGCCTGGCCGACTCTGCCACAAGGTCCAGGTGCCTCCCCCCCTGCACGGGCCCCACCCAGAGAGCGTCCGAGCCCTCTATGAGCGGGAGCGCCTCCCTGGCCCTGCGCAGGGTCTCCTCCACGGTGCGCTCCACCTCGCCCCGCGGCACGTCCCAGCCCGTGGGTATGTCGAGGATGACGGCTATGTCCGACCCTATCCTCCTCTGGAACCCGATGATCTCCTCCTGGGAGACGTCCACGTCCCCGTAGACCAGTATCTGGTAGGCCCCGCTGTCCGTCATGATCACGCCGTCGTAGTCCAGGAGCCTGTGGACGTTGAGGCCGGACACGTGCCCGAAGTGGTTCCTGATGATGTAGCTGTTCGTGATGACTATCTCGCAGCCGAACTCCTTCATCATCCTCCTGGGGGGCAGGGTCTGGAGGAAGGGGTTGATCACGGGCATGAAGGCTGGGGTCTCCACCGTCCCGCCCTTCGTGCGGAGGCGCCCGATCCTGCCCATGAGGTCCCTGTCGCGGAGCTCGAACGACACGCTCCTTGAGGACGGTGCGCGGCGTATATGCTTAGCGCTGGCCGCAGGGAACCTGGGGGTACTTCCCCCTGATCTCCTTCTCAAGGGCTCTGTACCCGGCCTCGTCCAGCTGCCCGTCTACGAGGAACGAGTACATGAGTGCGCCCCGGGTGTTGGCCTCCCAGCAACGCCTCCTGGGGCTCCTCTTCACGGCTCTCCTGGCGTCCGCGCTGTACCCCACGTCCAGCAGGTAGTAGTTCCTCTGGTCGCTGCATACGATGGCGTATACGGCCGGGCTCTGGGGCACAAGGTCCGGGGTCATGTAGGGACCCTCGAAAGTGTACCCGCCGATGGTCTGGCGCATCCTGAGCTGTGGCTGGCTCAAAGCAGTCACACTGTACCTTCAGGTAAGGTTTACGGTCGGCTGCTTATATTTTCCGCGCTTCAAGGCGAGGCCACAGTAAACGTAAAAAGACATAATCTTAAAAAAATGGGTTAAGTCGTCTCGGCGATGAACCTGTTGTAGATGTCGCGGACCCTGTCCGCGGCCGGGCCTGTCCCCTCTATGACGCCGGTCTCGTTCAACCTTATCTTGTTCATGACAACTATGACGCCCGCCTCGGCGAAGTACTGCACCATGTTGGGGAAGACCCGCTCCAGGCGCTCCCTCAGGCCGTCGAGGTTGAAGGGCCTGTCGGTGGCCATGATCTTGGATATGGTGCTCCCGGTGAGTATGAGTCTGTGGTACAGTGTGCCCTGCGCGCCCTTCACGTCTCCCAGGGCGACGCTCATGCTCTGGCTGTCGAAGCCCAGGAGGACACCCTCATAGGTCTTACCTGCCCTGTCCTCCACTACAACGGGCTTGTCCACCAGCTGCCCCAGCTCCTCGAAGAACCGTCTACCAGTGACAGCTGCCAATATGTTTACCTCTTAACCTATCCTATCGTGTGCTCTAATATAAAAATCAAAACTTTTTAGGACGGCGATGAGACGGGTTTCACCTTCAGGCCTTGAACTTCTTGAACCTGGGCTCCCATTCTGCGTCGCCCTGCTGCTCCTTCAGGCTCTGGATGAGCGCCACGGCCTCCTGAATGGTCTTGGCCCTCCCGAGCACCCTCAGGCCGACGAGCTCGGCCCTATGTGCGCAGTGGGGGCACGCTCGGGTCTTGTTGGCCGTGTTAGCCATCATCAGTCTGCCGCAGCTTGGGCACCTGGCTACGAGGTACATGTTCTCCTCCTTAGAAGCTCCAATGTCTCCGGGTGGCCCACCCAGTCAACGTCGTCGCATACGGATTTCCCCTCCAGAGTGGCTAGGCCGGACTCGAGTGTACTCTCAGGGGTCGCGCCGCTTGTGTCGAGGACACAAACGTCATCGGCTCTGAACAGGTCCAGAGCCTCGGACAGGCAAACGCCAATTATCTCCGCTTCCACGTTTTCCCACGCCTTCCCATCCCTGTATCCCCTGCCGAGGAGCTCCTCCAAAAGGAGCCACGGGGCCCTCCTCAGGACGAAGACGGCCCTAGTCTTGTCGGGCGGAGCTACCTCATGGGCGTAGTGGCCGTCCAGAACGTGCACGCCGCCGCTTTCAAGTAGCTCACTGATGCCGGCCCTCAGGGCGTCGAGGTCAACTACCGCGGTGTCCCTCTCCACGTCTCTCTCCCTGGCGAAACCATGATCGATGGCGTACATGGACAGCTCTATGTGCGTGGCTCCGACCCTGTCCGCGAGGAGCCGCGAGAAGGTCGTCTTACCCGTCCCCGGGGTGCCCGTCACGACGATGGCTTGGCCTATGGTTTCTCTTCCTCTTCCTCGTCCTTGGGGACCTTGATCTTTATCATGTCTCCCAGTGTCCTCGGCCCGATGGGCTTGGTTATGACGGGGCCAGAGGCCGAGGGGGCGAGCTCCAGCAGCTTGATGCCCAGCTCCCTCTCCACTTTGCGTATCAGAGTCACGCTGGGGTTAATCTCCTCTTTCTCCAGCTTCTTAACCACTGACTCCTTCTCGTTCAGCTTCTTGGCGAAGTCCTCCACCGTCATCCCGTTCCTCTGCCGGGTCCTCCTGATGAGCTCGCCGTAGTCATCCACCAGGTCCATGGCCTCGGCGGCCTCTATGTCGCTCCTGGGGCGCTGCGGCGCAGCCGACCCAGATGGGCGTCTACGAGGCTGCTGAGCCGTCTTCTCCCTGGGGTCCCAGTCCCTGGTGCCGAACTGGGCGCACCGGGAGCAGACTGTCATTTTACCCCCCTCTATGACCTTGTAGTATGGTTGCCCGAGTATCTCACGTCCACATACCTCGCAGCGCATCACCGAAACCTCATAGTGAAGGGACAACTGGGCTTATAAACCCTGATCGACATGGTTGAGGCTGATGTTGGGGGACCTTGTGAGGCTGAGGGCCGTCGCCGACTACCAGTTCGGGAGGGGCGCCGGGGACGCACTCTTCCCGTCCGACGCCACAGTCGAGTACTCCAAGAACACTGGGAAGCCGAGGCACGTCGAGGCTGGAGGGGCCCTCCTGGCCAGCTACAGGCCCAACGACGGGCTGTTCACCCTGACGATTGCAGGTGCGCGTAGGCTCCTGGAGGGGACTGGGGCGCCTGGCTACACGGTGACTATCCTTGATGACGTCGTGGAGGCCGTTGAGGGCGGCGGCAACGTGTTCGCCAAGCACGTTGCTGACGCAGGGGAGGCTATAAGGCCCGGGGACGAGGTCGTAGTCGTGAACCCTGGCAGAGAGGTGATAGCCGTCGGGAAGGCCCTGCTGACTAGAGAAGAGATGCTCAGGTTCAAGACGGGGGCGGCCGTGAAGGTCAGGCGGGGGAGAAGCAGGCATAGGTAGCCTACTTTTCCGGCTCGTCGAAGAGCCTGACCCTCCGCCGGAGGTCGCCCTTCTTGAAGTGGGCGAGCCTGACGGCCGTGTCGTTGCCCTTCTCTATCTCCCTGGCCTCGTCGGCCAGCTTAGCCGCCATCCTCATGAGCTCGTGGGCCGCGGCCAGCACGGGTATGGCCTCGTTCTTGTCTTCGATCTTGAAGACGGCCTCGGTGCTGAGGCTGGCCACCTCCTTGGACGCCTCGTAGGCGGCCATGGCCTTGGCGTAGGCGTAGGGGTTCTTTATGTCGCTGGCTGCTAGGGCCGCGGTCTTGTTTATGATCAGCTGGGGCAGCTGTGGCTTCTGGCCTGCCTTGATCTCCTCGATGACCCGGTCCAGGGTCGTGTGCACCAGCCTGAAGACGCCGGTCACGGCGAGGACCCTCAGCACATCGGAGTTGAAGAGGGCCATCTCCACGGGGTCAAGGAACGGGGCCTTGGCGCTGATCATGGGGTCCCCGTAGATGACTATGGAGCCGATGCCCTCCTCGGCGAGCCCCTTGGCCGCCTTCCTGCTAGGCTCGTCGCCTATGACGATGATGGGTTTGCCCGTCGCCTTGAGGACCTCCCTAACCTTGGTCGGGCCCGGCAGGCTCACGTTGGGCGAGATGGCTATGTACAGGTCGCTGGGGACGCTCGCCGCTATCCTGGCCGCGTCCCCGGCGTCCTCCTCCCCCATCTGGACGCTGCTGGAGATGACCCTGATCTTGATGTCGCTTCTGGCCGACCTCTCGTCCAGAAGGGCGTCGATGAGGGTGGTGGTGCCGATGTACCCTACCTTCACGATGGTTACCGTTACCAACTCGTTCACCTTGGGTGCCTACAAGTTGGTTGTTCACAAGATAAGTTTTCGGGGCAGGGGCGCTTATCGTTGGGGTGAGTATATTGGTACCAATACTTTTTCGCTGACTTATTGGTACCAATATATGGAGTATTAGTGCTATTCGTCTCCCGTAAATGTTCTATATACAACCCGTGAATGGTTAACAGGTGGTTTCTTGAGTAAGGTTCAGAAGGAGAAGAAGACCGCTCTCGACTTCGTGGACGAGAGCAGGCAGTGGCTCAGCGACTTCCACATGGAGATATGGCGCTACGCAGAGCCGGCCTTCAGGGAGTACAGGTCAGCGGTGGCCTACGTGAAGCTCCTCAGGGACGATGGCTGGGAGGTCGAGGAGGGGAGCGGCGAGATGCCCACGGCGTTCTGCGCGGTCTGGGGGAAGGGTAAGCCCGTTATCGGGGGATTCGCCGAGTACGATGCTGTGCCGGATTGCAGCCAGGCCCCAGTGCCATACAGGAAGCCCAGGGACGACGGGCTTCACCCCAACGCGGCCGGCCACACGGACCCCCACTCCGGTCTCGGCACGGGCGCCCTCTTCGGTTTCCTGGCGGCCAAGCACGCCATGGAGAAGCACAAGCTGAAAGGCACCCTCAAGTTCTTCGGGGAGCCCGCCGAGAAAGTATGCGGCTCCAAGCCTGTGCACGCGGCCAAGGGCTACTTCGACGACTTTAACGCCAGCATCCCGTACCACCCCGCGGGCTACAACACGGTCCGGTACGAGATCAACGGGGGCAGCTACTGGAACACGCTGTACACCTTCGAGACTGTTCACCCCGAGAACTGGTTCAGGCCCAAGGACGTGCCCTTCAGGATACTGGGCCACGCCGGGGGCCGGATACCCGCGTCCCTAGACGCCGTGTGCCTCATGTACACGGCCACCAAGTACGTGGAGGACGCCATGCTGCCCTACACGGCCTACTGGACGCTGAACGAGTTCATCATGGTGGGGGGCCAGTGCACCTCGGACAACCTGCCCCCCAGGATAAGCCAGATCCAGTACGCGTACAGGGCGCCTATACTGGAGATGCAGGAGCAGATCGACAGGGTACTGGACAACACGGCGAAGGGGGTGGCCCAGATCACTGGCACCAGGGTGACGAAGCGCATAATAGCCAAGACCAGGGCGGGGCTCAGCAACAGGAGGCTCAGCGAGGTCCTCTACAGGAACCTTGAGGCTGTGGGGCCGCCGGTGTTCAGCGAGGAGGCCAGGGAGTTCGGGAGAAAGATCCAGGAGAACCTGGGCATCGTGCCCATGGATGACCCCTTCACCGAGGCGTGCCAGAGGGTTCAGTCCATCGACTACATAGACAAGGACATCAGGTACATGTTCCCCCAGTGGGTGGAGACCCAGGGATCGGACGACTACGTGGACTACCAGTGGACGGCGCCGTCCACGCGGCTCAACACGGCCAACGCGTCCCTTAGGAACCCTGACCCCAACAGGCCGCTGCCTGCGTGGACCAGCTACGCCCTGAACGGGTACTCGGCGTGCGTGGACCCTGGCATCGCGACCGCGTCCAAGACCATCGGCGCGACCATCGTGGACCTGCTGACTCACCCCGAGGACCTGGCCGCGGCAAAGAGGGAGTTCGAGGAGCGGACAGGAGGAGGCGTAGGGGGCAGCAAGTGGGTACCGCCGCTACTGCCCAAGGACTTCTACCCGCCCATCGACCTGCCGTGGCCCGAGTACGTCACGACGCAGCGCGGCTTCGAGTGGAGCCTCACCAAGCCGGGTCCCGAGAAGGAGTACAAGGTACTGCACGAGGGCTTATAGCCCCTCACCTTTTTCTGATAAGTTATTAAGCGGGTCATCGAATATTCCTTGAAACACTATGGCAATTCCATCGGACATCGAGATTGCTCAGAGTGCCAAACTCAAGCCGATCACAGAGATCGCCGCAGGCCTCGGGCTCAAGGAGGACGACATAGAGCTTTACGGCAAGTACAAGGCTAAGGTAAAGCCCCAGGTCCTCAGGGACAGGATGGGCGGGCCCGACGGCAAACTGATAATCGTTTCGGCGGTCACCCCCACCAAGAGCGGCGAAGGGAAGACCACCATGGCTGTAGGCCTGGCCCAGGCGCTGGGCAAGCTGGGCAAGAGGGGCATCGTGGTGCTTCGCCAGCCCAGCCTGGGGCCGGTCTTCGGCATCAAGGGCGGCGCCGCGGGCGGCGGCTACGCCCAGGTCCTGCCCATGGAAGACATCAACATCCACTTCACGGGGGACCTTCACGCCATCACGGCGGCTCATGATCTGCTCACGAGCCTCATGGAGAACCACGTCTTCAGGGGCAACGACCTGGACATCGACATGAAGCAGGTCATGTGGAAGAGGGTGCTGGACATCGAGAGCAGCTTCCTCCGCAACATCGTCGCCGGCCTCGGCGGCAAGAACGACGGTGTCCCCTACGAGACGGGCTTCGAGATCACCACGGCCAGCGAGATAACGGCCATCCACGCCATCAGCAGCGACCTCATGGAGATGAAAAGGCGCATGGGCGAGATCACTGTCGCCTACAACAGGAAGGGTGAGGCGGTTAAGGCCAAGGACATCGGCGGGATAGGGGCCCTGGCCATCCTGCTGAAGGACGCGGTGAAGCCCAACCTGGTCCAGACCCTGGAGAACACTCCCGCCATCATCCACGGCGGCCCCTTCGCTAACATCGCCCACGGCTGCCCCAGCCTCACCGCCATAAAGACGGCCCTCAAGCTAGCGGACTACGTCATCGTGGAGCCGGGCTTCGGCGCGGACCTGGGCATGGAGAAGTTCTGCGACATAGCGTCCAGGGCCGGCAGCCTGAAGCCCGACCTGGTCGTCATAGTCGCCACCATCAAGGCCCTGAAACGCCACGCCGGCGTAAAGTACAAGGACCTGAAGGAGCCCAACGCCGGCAAGGTCAGGGAGGGCCTCCCCATACTGGCCAACGAGGTGGACAACGCCGGGAGGTTCGGGCTCCGCGTCGTCGTGTGCATGAACCACTTCTACACCGACGCCCAGGAAGAGATCGACGTGGTCCTCGACTGGGCCAGGAAGGAGGGGATACCCGCCGCCTTTACGGACACGGTGCTTAAGGGCGGCGCAGGAGGCAAGGAGCTGGCCGAGGTCGTGCTCAGGGAGGTCCAGAAGGGCAGTAGCTTCCACTACCTCTACGAGCTGGACGCGCCCGTGGAGGAGAAGATCAGGGCCATCGCCCAGGGCATGTACAAGGTGGCGGACATCGAGCTGAGCCCCGAGGCCAGGAGCAGCCTCAGGAAGATCGAGAAGCTGGGCTTCGACAAGCTCCCCATCTGCATGGCCAAGACGCCCCTAAGCCTCACCGACAACGAGGACGTCCAGGGGATGCCCCCGGAGGGCTACATCCTGCCCATCAGGAACCTGAAGCCGTCCACGGGCGTCGGCTTCATAGTGGCTTACTGCGGCGAGGTGAACACCATGCCGGGGCTGCCCTCCAAACCGGCCAGCGACGACATGGACATCGACGAGAACGGCGTCATCAAGGGGCTGAGCTAAGATGACCACCATACTGGACGGACGGGCCGCCACCGAGATGGTGACGCAGGAGCTGGCCGCCCAGGTGGCCGAGCTCAAAGGTAAGGGGGTGACGCCGGGCCTCGCCCTGGTGCTCACGGGCGAGGACAAGTACAGCGTCAGGTACGTCGGGATGAAGCAGAAGAAGGCCGACGAACTAGGCATCTACACGGAGCTCCACCACCTGGAGAAAACCACACAGAAGGACCTGGTGGCCCTCATCCACAGGCTCAATAGGGACCCCAGGATACACGGCGTCATGGTGCAGCTGCCCCTCGCCGAGGGGCTCAGCGAGCTGGAGACCGTGGACGCCATCGCCCCTGCCAAGGACGTGGACGGGCAGAGCCCAGCCACCCTGGGCAGGCTCCTCATGGGGGAGGAGGCTTACATGCCGGCCGGCGTCGAGGCCATAATGGAGCTTCTGAAGAGATACGGTATAGACCCCCTCGACAAGCACTGGGTCGTCGTCGGCAAGAGCAACTTCCTGTCCAAGCCCCTGGCCGCGGTGCTGGCCAACATGAGGGTCAGGGTGACCGTGGTGGGCCCCAAGTGCCCGCACCTAGCCGAACTGGTCAGGCAGGCCGACGTGCTCAGCACCGAGATGTTCACCAAGCACGGGATCACCGGCGACATGCTGAAGCAGGGCGTCGTGGTCATCGACAACGGGAACAACTACGAGGGCAGGAAGGTGTTTGGGGATGTGGACGCCGAGGCCGCTATGGAGAAGGCCTCCGCTATAACCCCTGTGCCTGGCGGCGTGGGCCCCATGCTCATAGCCATGCTCCTCAGGAACACTGTGAAGGCCGCCGCCATGGCCGCCTGACTCCACCCCTCAACCAGCTTTTCCGTTTAGATCATAATTATTAGCATCCGTATTCTATTAGAATACGGATGAGGTTTTGGCATTCAAGGTGATCACCGTGAGGCTTTCCGAGGAGACGGTGGAGGACCTCGAGGACCTCTCGGATAAGCTCAGGAGAGAGAGGTCCGATGTCATGAGGGAGGCAATCCAGATAGGCATCGAGGAGATGAAGCTCCGCCTGGCCCTGGAGCTGTACAGGGGGGGCAAGGCCTCATTCGGTAGAACGGCGGAGCTGGCCGGCCTGAGCCAGAGGGCGCTCTTCCTGGAGCTCAAGCAGAGAGGCATACCTTACAGGTACGGCGAGGAGAGGTTCACGGAAGAGGCCGAGCGGCTGGTGGGCTAGTTGTCGGCGTCATCGGACGCCGGCCCACTCATATGGCTTGCCAGGTGCGGCAACCTGCGGTTGCTGGAGAAGCTGTACTCCGGGATCGTGATCCCTGAGGCCGTCTACGAGGAGGCCGTGACCCGCGGAATCGAGGAAGGCTACGAGGACGCCCTAATCATCAGGGGGGCAGTGGAGGCGGGGTGGATAAGAGTCCTCAAGCCCAGCGGAAGGTTCATGGACGAGGTGAAGGCGGGGGAGAGGAGGCGCGGCGTCGAGCTTGGTGAGGGGGAACGGGAGGCGATGGCTCTGGCTCTCATGGAGGGGGCGCGCGCCTTCCTGACGGACGACGAGGACGCTCACCGCGCTGGAGTGTCCCTGGGGTTGGAGCCCTGGGGGGTCCTACACGTGATATTGGTGAGCGTGAGAGGGAGGCTCATGGACAAGAGGCAGGTGAGGGTGGCCCTGGGGAAGATGCTGGAGGGAGGCTTCTGGCTCTCGCCTGGAATCATCCACGGCTTCCATGAAGCCCTTGACAAGCTCTGAGTCTATGGGCAGGTGACCATACGCAGACCATCCCTTCCCGTTCGGCTGAATCCTTAATGATTTAAATTTCAGGTGCCGCCCATATCATCCGGTAAGTATGGCCAGGATGGACTCCCGTCGAGCCCGCCGCATGATGCAGCTGATGGGCGTGAAGGGGGACGAGCTGGTGAGGTAGGCCGATGCCCTCAGCACCGAGATGTCGGTGAAGCACAGGATTACCGGCGAGATGATTAAGCTGGGCGTCGTGGTCATCGACAACGGCAACAAACATTGAGTAAAACTAGCCTCATTTCACAATACAACAATCAACCATAAAGCTTATATATCAACCAATATTGGTTGATCATTGACTGCTATGACTTACCTTTCAGGATATCTAACACTCAGGGAACAGCTGATATGGCGCCTGCAACGCACGACGGACAGCGTGACCCGCGTCAGCACAGAGCTAGGGATCACTCGTCAAGCAGTCTACAAGTCGCTGAAAATCATCGAGGCGAAGATCGAACAAGCCTTCAACGAGGCAATGGACTCGAACAAGCTGGAGCCCATCCAGGTGAACCTTGCAGAGGGTGTGATGAGGGCCTACAGCCCCGCGCATGACCTCCCAGTGATTATCAGCCTGAGCGAGACCAACGGCCTGAAGCTCTGGTACCTGTACAAGGGTAACTGCACTAGATGCAAACTGGAGCTGAGCTGCCAAAGAATGCTTGTTGGAGAGGCGAGGGAAAGAGGGGCCCGGCTAACAGAGAATGACCTTGAACTGGAGCCCACAGACCTCGCGTTAAAGATCTTCTCCCGGTACTTCAAGGAGGGTTAAAAATGAAACAAATTCTAAGCGGTGCCTGCCCCCTGCTCCCGGGCAGTTTTGAGGACAAATCCCCTCTAGACTCGGCTCTCGTGTGGATAACTAGATTCTGTCGAAGCTGGAAAAACGTGCTGCCCATCATAGCAGTTGCATCAGTCATACTGGTTTACTCCATGGCCTTCGCTCAAGGCTCACTAGCCGCCGCGATTGCTGAGACAGGGGAAATTCCTTCAACTTGGAATCAAGACTATCCCACTGTTGTGAAAGCCCTTACAAGGCACAGAGGTGATGAGCATCTATACAAAAACCAGGTGAACATATCCGAGGACCTGGTTATCTCGGGTGACCAAGTCTACGTCATCGAGAACTGTACAGCCGTTCTGGAGGGATACATCATGGTCACAGACCAGGCCCAGCTCGTGATCAGGGACGCGGAGCTATACAACGTCAAACGAGGCATCAACGGCGGTGAACTGGTCCCCTACCCAGCAAACGTCTACCTGGAGGACCACGCCTCCCTCGTCCTGGAGAACGCGGTGATACGCGGAGAACACCGCATCCTTGTGACCTTGAATAACTATACAAGGGCAGAGATCGAGTCGTCCATCCTAGAGGGTGACTTGATAGTGTTTGGAGACTCGAACGTAGAGCTACGTAACTCGACTGTCTCTTTCATCAAGGTGGCTCAGAGGGCCAACATAGGTATTCATGATTCCCACGTGTACTATCTTTTCTACGAGGAAGAGGGTCCGCTTGTCGGAGACTTCACATTCAGGATAGAGCACGCGGATTTTACCGGCGTCACGATAGAGTCCTGGGACTCGGTTTTCGAGGTTGTGAGGTTTCCGATACGCGGCTGCCGAGACTTCTCTCACACAGGTGGAGTCTCCTGGGGCCCAGACTGGAGCCTCAGAGACCTCTACCCGACGGCTGAGGTACTCGATTTCAGTTCCCATGACTCTGATATCAAACGCTACGTGTTCATCCTGATGAACTGCACAGCAATTTTCAGCGAGGTGCCCGAGCTCGACGGCATCTACTCATACGATACAGAACTCATCATAGATAGATGCAGGTTAATGGACGTAGCCATGCTGTCTGGTGAAGGGGTAATCCAAGACTCCATAATTACCATGGCATTCGTTGACGGAGACACGAAACCGACCTTCATCAACGACAAGATATGGATCATTGCCCTCAGGAACTACACCGAGACAGCGGAGTTTGAGAACACATACGTGGAGACACTCTTCGTCGAGGGAAGCATGACTGGAAGCCTCAAGGGCTCAGTGACCTTCGGCGAGGAGGCGCTGAACGCCTACATGCTGGGAGAGGCAGTGACCAGGATCTACACTCTGGTGACACAGACCCCGAAGCACGTTCTGCCAGGCGCCAGGGCCCAACTTTTCAGCCCCGAAAATGAACTAGTATGGTCCGGGGAGACGGACGAAAACGGTACAGCGACCTTCCAGATCACGTATGAGCCAGGCGACATTGATGCAAAGTATCTGCTAGTATCCACCGTAGAAGATAATGTCTGCACGAGCACGGTAGACCTCGCCTTCACAGAGGACCCAATTATCCACGAGTTTGAGCACCTGCCTGAACGGCAAAATGTTATCACCTTGGCCGTTCAAGCAGCCAGCACCATTATCATTCTAGCTGTCCTCATATTGAAGAAGATGTCAAGCATCTAACCCCTTTTTTATATCATAATTTAAAAACCAGACAGCGCCATTTCTTGTGAAAAGAATGGCAAGGATGGACTCTAGGCGCGCCCGCCGCATGATGCAGCAGATGGGCATGAAGATGGACGAGCTCGGCGACATCAAGCGCGTCATCCTCCAGAGCGACACCAGGGAGATCGTCATCGAGGGGCCCGCCGTTACCAGCATGAACGTCCAGGGCCAGAAGATGTACAACGTCGTCGGCGGTAAGGAGACCACACGGAAGGCGGAGGCGAAGGCAGCGCCAGCCGAGGCAGCTGAGGAGCCGGCCCCCGCTCCAGTGATACCCGAGGAGGACGTCCTGCTTGTGGCGCAGCAGGCCAACGTGAGCATGGAGAAGGCGCGGACCGCCCTGGAGCGGAGCGGCGGCGATCTGGCGCAGGCCATACTGATGCTGCAGACCCGGTGACCAGCGGGTATAAATTCGGCTGCGCTCCTTATTGGTGCAATTCAGAGTTATTTGATTCAGTCCGGTGGCCCAATTGGAACTGAAGGTGCGTTTCAGCGGCGGAGTGGTTGTGGAGTACGGGGACCAGGGCGTCGTCCTGGACCCCACCAGGAGCAACCACAGCTACCCCGCCTTCGTCACCCACGCCCACGCCGACCACGCCTACGCCTTCAAGAATCCGGAGCGCACCAAGTACGCCACCCATGAGACGCTTCGGCTCCTGGGAGCCATGGGTTGGAGGCACCTGGAGAACCTGGAGCCCGTAAAGGCCGGGGGCAAGGTCTCGTTCGGGGACATGGAGATCCGGGTCCATAACAGCGGCCACGTCCTGGGCAGCGTCATGTACGAGGTCCAAACCCCGGGAGGCTCCGTCCTCTACACGGGGGACCTGTGCACCGAGAGCACCTACACCATGGACCCAGCGCCGCCCGTAGAGTGCGACATCCTCGTGGTGGAGACCACCTTCGGGGCCCCCATGTTCAGCTTCCCCAAGCGAGAGGAGGTGGCCGTGGAGATATACAACTGGGCCGTGAACACCGTGCTGGGCGGTGTCATACCCGTCTTCAAGACGGACAGCATCGGCAACGCCCAGGAGATCATCAGCATCCTCAACCAATACACCAACCTTCCCGCCGTCACAGCCAAGAGCGCCACCCCTGTCACCGAAGTGTACCGTGAGCTTGGCTACGGCCTGGACAGCGTGGACGCCAGGAGCGCGGAGGGCCAGGACCTTTTGGAATCCGGCAAATGCGCCATCGTGGCGCCCAAGGGCAGCAAGCTCGCGGCCGGGAACACGGAGGAGGCCCTCGCCTCGGGTTGGGCCATCCTCATGGGTAAGAAGAGAGCCGCGTTCCCCCTCAGCGACCACGCGGACTACCGGGGGCTTATGGGCTATGTGCGTCGGTGCAAGCCAAAGAGGGTGCTCACATTCCACGGCGGCAGCATGACCAAGGACTTCTACAAGCACGTGAGGAGCAGCCTAGGCATCCCGGCGGCGCCCCTCACCAGCCGAGTCGAGACCATCGCGGGGCCCCAGATGAGCAACGAGAGCCGCATCAAGGCGTGCAGCAGCCAGATAGTGCGCACCGTGAAGATACCGGGCTTCGTCTACCAGCCGTCCTGGCTCATACGCGAGATGGGCCGCCAGGGCTTCACACCCGGCGAGACCGAGAACAGCATAGAGTACCTCATGGAGAGGGGGGTACTCAGGGGAGCCGAGAACGGGGTCTGCCTCGGCTAGACGGTGCCCTCGCGCCAGCTGCCCATGTACTTGAGCTGCTGCTCGGTAAGCCTTTCCACGCCGACGCCCATGGACTCCAGCTTCAGCCTAGCAACCATGGCGTCGATGTCCCTAGGCACGTCATGGACCCTGACCGCCAGTTTGGGCCCCTTCCACAGCCACTCCGCGACCAGCGCCTGGTCCGCGAAGCTCAGGTCCATGACCTCGCTGGGGTGGCCCTCAGCCGCGGCCAGGTTCACAAGCCTGCCCTCACCCAGAAGGTAGATCTTCCTGCCGTCCCTGAGCCTGTACTCGTCCAGGTCCGGTCGCATCCTGCGCTTGCCCTCGGACAGGGCCTCCAGGGCTGGGATGTTGATCTCCACGTTGAAGTGGCCGCTGTTGGCCAGCATGGCGCCGTCCTTCATCATTTCTATGTGGCGGCCATCGATGACGTTGATGTTGCCCGTGCTGGTGACGAAGATGTCGCCCATGGGCGCGGCCTCCAGCAGCGGCATCACCCTGTACCCGTCCATCACGGCCTCCAGGGCCCTGGTGGGGTCCACCTCGGTGACGATTACATTAGCGCCCATGCCCTTGGCCCTCATGGCGATGCCCCGGCTGCACCAGCCGTAGCCGCAGACCACGAAGGTCTTGCCCGCGATCATGACGCTGGAGGCCCTGAGGATGCCGTCGATGGTGCTCTGGCCGGTGCCGTACCTGTTGTCGAAGAGCCGCTTCGTCGGGGTGTCGTTCACGGCCACCATGGGGTACTTTAACGCACCGTCCTTCTCCATGGCCCTGAGCCGTATAACGCCGGTGGTGGTCTCCTCGCTCCCTCCCTTCACCCCGGCCAGCAGCTTGGGCGCCTTCTCGTGTAGCCTGCTCACGAGGTCGCAGCCGTCGTCCATGGTCATCTGGGGCTTGAACTCTAGGAGCTGGTCAATGCACCAGTAGTACTCGTCCTTGGTCTGCTCCCTCCACGCGTACACAGGGGTGCCCTTTGTCGCCAGCGCTGCTACCACGGCGTCCTGGGTAGACAGGGGGTTCGATCCGGCTATGGCGACCTTGGCGCCCCCCGCCTCAAGGGTCCGCACCAGCACGCCTGTCTCCTTGGTGCAGTGGAGGACGGCGCCCAGGGTCACGCCTTTAAGAGGCTTCTCCTCCATGAACCGCCTCCTGATGAGCCCGAGGACAGGCATGTGGTCCGTGGCCCAGTCGATGAGGAGCTCGCCTTGCTTCGCGAGCTTGATGTCCTTGACCTTGTATGTGTCCATGAAAACCTCTCCGAGAGGAGTGTCCCCCACTGGGTAAAGAAACTATCCCTACAGCTTCACTATCTGGGCGTGGGGCACGTCCCCGAAGTATATGACGGCCCGCTCGTGCACCATCCTGCGCCCTATGGCCGCCTGGACGATGCGCCTGCCCACAAGGTTACATATGGTGGCCTTCCTCATGGCCTCCAGAGCCTCCTCAACTTCCCCGAGGACGCCCCTATAGAAGCCCTCGTTCACAGTGAAGGGCACCCTGCCCCCCTGCAGGGTTACGCCCAGCAGCTCCTCGTCGCATACCGCCACCACGGTGTCCTTGCCGCGGCGCATGGACTTGACGTAGACCCCGCCCAACTCTAAGCCTTCCCTATGCTGCTGCGTGCGCCGCAGGCGTCGCACTGGAGGAAGGTGAGCCTCCTGTCCTTCACCATGTGGGTGTCGGGGCGGCCGCAGACCGGGCATATGACGTACCTGTTGGTGTAGATCTCCACGATGTTCCTTATGGTCTCGGCGTTGAACTTGCCCTGCAGCATGGCCCTGCCGCCGTCCCTGGTGCCCCTCGTTGCCGTCTCGTTTAGTATGAACTTCATAAGGTGTTCCGGATCCCTGCGCAGCGCCTCGGCGATCTCCCCGAAGTTGACGATGACGCTCCTCCTCCCAACCTGCCGGACGTCCGCCCTGGGTATGCTGAACCTGTCGGCGGGCCCCGAGTCCTCGGGCAGCTTCGAGTAGGCGCGGTCAAGCATGGTCTTGTAGTCTTTCTCCATCTCGCATTCACCATGGGCGGCTAGGGCTTTGGCCTTGTCGCCCCCGACAAGGGATCGGGAAGGTATTAGAAAAAGGTTGGCTTCACCTTCGCACCACGGTGAAGTATAGGATCACTGCGCCGATGAGCCCCATGACTATGCCGCTGGCGAGGAGGATGCTGCCCAGGCTCCCTATGAGGGGGACCCTGACGCCCAGCCTGACGTCGGCGTCTACCACAGCGGAGGCGTCCTCGTTCATCACCACGACCCAGTAGCTGCCTGTGGTCGGACTCCACGTGAGCACCTGGTTCCCTGTTCCGGCCTGGTGGGCGGCCCAGAAGCTATGCATGGTAGGCGGCCCCGATGGAGCCTGGCCGGGGTGCCTGCTGAGAGTATAGTCGGGGAAATCGTTGACGAAGGGGTCGTATTCCCACCTGCCGCTCACAAGCCTGTCGTACTCAACCTGGCCCAGGTAGGTGGAGGCGTACTGGTCCTGGGTGACCCCCAGGAACACGGGTTTGGAGGGGTCCCTACTCCTAGCCTCCAGCTTGAACACTATGTCGCCGCCCATTGCCCTGAGCACCCTGCTGGCCTCGTAGTCGATGTGAATGTCCAGATCCTGCACTACCATGGCGTAGCTGTCCGTGGACAACCTCTCAAGGCCGCTCACAATGTACCCGTCCTCGTCCATGATGGTCCCGCTCAAAGCCCTGAGGCTGCCGCCTCCCATGATGAGGCCGAAGGCCGTGAATACCATTAGGGCGCCTATGATTGTCACGATGACTCGGCCCGCATTCCACTCCGAGCCCCTGGGCTTCACGTAGGTGACGCCAGCCATCCTCTCTCCGCAGTGCCTGCAGAACTCGGCTGTATCGCTGTTCTCCTTACCACACTTGGGGCAGTACCTCAAATCGTATCACAGTAAGCAATGGAGCGCCCGCGGCTTTAAACGACACGCCCCGGTGCACAAGAATTCAGGGGGAACGGGGCATCAAGCCCCTAAACCCTTAATCCCTGTACAGGCACAGTATCCATGTATGTCCGGGGAGAAATTCGAGTGCGAGGTCATGGACTGGGGCCTCTTCGACAGCCTTAGCATGGCGGTAGCCGTTAAGATCAAGGCGTCAGGGTTCCAGCCCGACTTCATGGTGGGCCTGGCCCGCGGTGGCTGGGTTCTGAGCAGGGTCCTCTGCGACCACCTTGGCGTCAAGGACTTGGTGAGCCTCAAGGTGGAGCACTGGGGCGTCACGGCGACGCCCGACGGCAGGGCCCAGATAAAGTATCCATTCGACATCGACCTCACCGGGAGGAGGGTGCTGGTCGTGGACGACATCACCGACACAGGCGACAGCATGATCCTGGCAGTGGACTACGTGAGGGAGAAGAACCCAGCCGAGGTCAGGACGGCCGCCCTCCGCCACATAAAGGGCAGCAAGTTCATCCCTGACTATTACGGCGACGAGATCACCTGGCGGTGGGTCGTATTTCCCTGGAACTACGTGGAGGACATGTGCAACCTGGTTGCCCAGGCCGCGGAGGGGGCGAGCAGCCTAGGCGAGGTTAAGGAGCGGCTCAAGAGCAGCTTCAACGTGGAGCTAAGCGGCGACCAGATACGGGATGTGCAAGCGGAGATAATGCGAAGAAGCCGCGCAGTCGAGTGAGCGCGTGGCCCCGTGGAGCAACTGTCCCAAGTACCCGCGCCCAAATAGGAGATTATTTGCCGAGTGGCTTGAGCAAGTTAGTAGCCTTAGCACCAGTTTGGAGAAAAGGAGACTAAGACTACCTAATTCTGACCGTGAATGGTGCCTAATAAACCTTAACGCGAAGCACCTACGCCGTCACACGACTCCCACGCTGGGGGCAACACGACGCAGGTTTTTTCCCTCGGCCGTGACCAGAATGAAGCATGAGCTATGAGAAGGACGGGGAGACGGCTGAGCTGGGCGACCTAGAGGTAGACGAGCTGCTACGCTTCTTCGTAGGGGCACTCGCCGGCAAGGCCCTCGAGCACATGGGGGTCTCCGCGAAAAAGGATGCCGTGAAGGACCTGCGGAAGGCGCAACTGGCCATCAACTCGGTAAGCGCCCTCGTGGACCAGTTGGCCTCGGTGGCTACCGGGGACGAGGTGAAGCAGCTGAGGGCCCTGCTGAGCGACCTCCAGCTCAGCTTCGTAATGGCAAGCTGAGGAGTCCGCGTACTAGCCATATCGGTACCATTGATGCGGTTCCAATGGTACCATTACAACGGAATTGTATTGGTACCAATACAATTAGCATTGACAATTCTGGGCCCCCCCGCTCTGACGAATGGTACCATTATCCTCTACGGGTCAATGGTACCATTACCTATAATGGTATTGGTACCATTACCATCTTAACGGCCTATTGTCCCGGCCCAAGGGCTGCCTCGCTACAGGTTAATACAACGTCGCCCTCTTTACTTACGGTGTGATCATGGATTCCAAGCGAGTAGCCTGGGACTGGGTGGACAAGCACCGGGGGATGCTGGTGGACGCCCACATGCGCATATGGGAGCTGGCCGAGGTAGGCCTACAGGAGGACCGGACGGCGGACCTGCTGACCGGCGTCCTCGCGAAGGAGGGCTTCAGGGTGACGCGGGGCGTCGCCGGCATGCCCAGCGCCTTCGTGGCCACCTACGGGAAGGGCAAGCCTGTCATCGGCGTCATGGGTGAACTCGACGCCCTGCCGGGTATAAGCAACAAGGCGGTGCCTTACAAGGAGCCCCTGGTGGAGGGGGGCGCCGGCCACGGCTGCGGCCACAACGGGTACGCGGTCACGGCCCTGGGCGGCTCGCTGGCCGTGAAGGCGGCCATGGACGAGGGTCTGGTTAAGGGCACCTTGAAGGTCTTCGGGTGCCCGGCCGAGGAGACCCTGGTGGGCAAGGTGTTCATGGTCCGGGACGGCGTCTTCGACGGCGTCGACGCCTGTGTCGGCCACCACCCCGCTAGCTTCAACGGGGTCAGCCTCCGGAGCGGCAACGCCATGAACAGCGTCAAGTTCGAGTTCTACGGGGTGGCCAGCCACGCGGCGGGGAGCCCGGAGCAG